>CEUO01091341.1_pt1 | contig 12157 bp, 14 predicted proteins | sample 531391 | NCBI WGS metagenome assembly CEUO01 (sample SAMEA2622799, study PRJEB7988) | marine metagenome | isolation source: saline water (ENVO:00002010), including
ATAGTAGCTATTCCAACGCCTATTTTAACGATTTCAGGCAAGAAATCCATATACTGGACCCCGAACCCTCCTGAGCCAATAACTACCGATTTTAAGCTATCTATGTCCATTAAATTGTCCCATCTGCATCTGATACCCATGTTCCAGTTCTTGAAAAACATTTAGCAACCCAAAATCCACCTGTACAAACTAGTTCACAAATATCACCTATTACACCATTTGCTGCTCCACCTAAACCACTACCTTCACTTTCATCATATACTATATACCTATTTACTCCCCAAGCTGTATTAGTTGCTTCTGCTCCTTCATCAGCAACAGCATGCATTCTTATTGCAGAAACTGCTTGACCATCTATATTAAAATCTGAAGTTACAGTTTGTCCCACTATTATTGTAACTTTCATACCTTCGGCATCACTAGCTGCAGGTAAATTAATAGTACTAACTGAACTAACATGATCTATTTTTATAATAGCCCCATCATGTCTTGCTTGTGTTAAAGTTGTATCACTTGTAATGTTAAAAACTGATGATCTTTCTGCAGGTAAAACGCTTAATACTTTTAACCCCATCCTTACTCCTTTATATATCTTATTACGTTATTTGCATGAGAAGCAACAATATTCCAGTAAACTGTATCACTTGATTTGATTTCTATACCATTTATAGAAGTTGGAATAATTAATTCATAAGTTCCTGCTTGCAATTCCATGTGTGTAGTACTACTTGCTAAAACTATATCACTTGGTGAGGTTGAAAAGTTATATCCAAAATATTCAGATGAAGCAGCAACAGGACTATAACTAAATAATATTTTATGATAACCTGTTACATCTATATGTTGAGTTTCATCAGGATCTTCCCCAGATACCCAACCAGTAGTAGAATCCTTTAATTCTGTGACATTCCAATCTGATGTAACATTTATATTTAAAGCTTCTTTAGCTGTGTATTTATTTATATTCGACATAAATCTCCTTAAATTATTGTAATAGAATAAGCATAAGCAGAATTAGCACTACCTCTGAAATTCATATAAATTGTATCTCCATTTGCCTTATTAATTTCAACACCATTAACCATTGTAGGTATATCTATTTCAATAAGAGCTTTATTTAATTCAAAATGTAAAGATGAAGACTCAGGTAAAGTAAAAGTTTCGCTAGCATTTCTTGAAAACGTTAAACCATATTGTTGCACATTTTGACTTAATATTCCTGCACTACCTGTTCCAAATTTTATCAGTATCTTTTTATTATTAGTAACATCACGAGACACCATTGATCCATTACCACCATTATGAATACATATAGAATCTCCCCCTGCATACTCTAAATTTAATGCTTCATCACAACTAAATGAATTTAATTTACCCATTTCTCATCCCCCAAAAACTTTGAACAAAATGAACTCCAGCTTTTCTAGAACTAGAAGCTTTTTCTACTTGTTTTTTAAATAACCTTAAAAAGTATTCTCTTCCATCCATATCCCTGGCATCTTCAGCCATCTTTGCTTTTAAATAATACACTACTGCTTGTGCTTGATATTCAGTTAAGTCTAATTCAAAATCTTCATCAGTCATATAACTAACATCAGTATAAGCTGTTAATGTATCTGTTACAGCTGCACCATTATATTTTGTAGTAGTAATCCAAAAGCTCGCATTTAACCCAGATATCTTATGAACGCCTGAAAAAGTGCCTGTTGTAATAACTATATAATCAACAGCTACGTCAGTAGATAATCCTGAGCCTACAAACTTTAAATTACCAGAAGATGTTTCATAACCTGTTATTCCAGTTTGAACGGCAGATATATCATTTATTTTATATACAGGGCTATAGCTATACTCTATTTCAAGTCCATCAGTTACTGCTGTTTTAGGACTCAAGTATTTACCAAAGCTTGAATTTTGTATATCCTCTACTTCTTTTTCTATTAAAGCAACCTTGTTGCCTTTGTTATAATATGCGTATTTTTTACTTGCCATCTGCATCCTGTGTTTGTGGTTCATATATTGATCTAGGAATTGATTGGTATAAACCATCATCATTATCGTGATCTTTACATCTTAAATCAAGCATACGTAATGCATCATTAGGGACCTGGTAAAATCTTTGGTCTTTAACAATATCAATCCTAGTAGTAGTAGTGTGAGTAGGGGATATAACCGCTATTTCAGACAAAGCTTCTTTTATATACATAATAGCTCTACCAGTTTGATTAATCCCCGCTTTTTCCATTAACTCTTGGACAGTCATTAATCCATCCCTATTGCTTCAACAGCTATATCAGAAGACCCACCACGCTTAGCGTAATAGCCTGATGTTACAGTATCAGATGATCCTGGAACAGGAATAATCCAAGCTTCTCCTGCATTTAATGTTGCTATATGTTCAGAATCAGCATATATCTTTAATGTATCTGTAGTAGCATTACCTAATACTGATGCGCTGCTCCATAAATATCCAGTATGTTTTACATAAATAAATGTAGCGGTACCGTCACCAATTGCACATGTTGTACTATTATCTGCCTGTAAATATGGAGTAGAGCTTACTCCGTTTGTAAATGTTCCACCTTGAGAAATTGCTCCATCAGTTTCACTAGTGCCGCTTCCTCCAAGCGTTTTTCTTATATTCTCATGTATTGTATCATGTGCCATTGTTCCGCCATCATCACCTGATTCTTTAGCTACTGGTGTGGCAGAAACAGACCATCTTACTTCATGTGTTGTTGCCATTATTTTTCTCCTCCTTGTTGTTGTCTAGGCGCCATAACCATAAAAGCTTCAGTATATTGTTTTTCTAATTTAAGAGCTCTTTGCTGATATAAGTCAACATCTAGCTTTACTTTAGCCATTTGATTAGCGTAGTTTTGAACTTCTGCACCATATTTTGTTAATTTATTTTGATTTTTAACTGCAATTTTTTGTATATCTGCATTGTACTTAGCTATTCTATTTTGATTTACACTTGCAACTTTTTGCACTTCTGCATTATAATTTGCTAAATTGTTTTGAAAATCTGTAGTATTAAATGCTAAGTCACTTTGAAATTTTGCAGTTGCAGATTGAACTTCTGCTTGATATTTTGCCATATCATAACCAGTTTCTACTTGATATGCCTGTAAAGCTTTAGATGTTTTAGCTTGATGATCTTGAACAGAAGCTGCAACTCTAGATGTTTCTTTTTGTAAATCTGTATTGTATTGTTGCAATCTTCCAGCAAATCTATCTTTCCATTGTCCAAATATTTTATTAAATTCTTCATTTGTCCATCTTTGAACTTCTGTAGCAACAGCAGCTTGGTATTTACCTAAATCTTGTGCATATACCTTAATATCTCTTTCTTGTTTTGAATCTTTCATTTGAGCATTTAGTAAATCTATTTGCAATTGAGCTTGATAAGATGTACTAGCTTCATTAAATTTATTTAGTCCACTTTGAATATCGGCTTGATATTTTTGTAATTCTGTAGTTCTTTTTGATTGAAATAATTGTATAGCTAAACTATTTTCTATTTGATATTCTTGAACAATCTTATTGATATCATTACTATAATTAACCAAATCTTGTTGATATAATGCTATTTTTTGCTGATCATCAGCAGAACTTAATTGTGCATTTTGTACAGCTTTTTGAAAGCTAACTTGAAATGCTGAGTTTTGTGAATTAAACTCATTTAGTTCATCTTGAACTTTAGCAGTAAATTCTTGAACATCACTTAATCTTTTAGATTCCCATAACTTAATATCTTTATTCATGTTATTAGTATATTCTTGCAACTCTTTATTTACAGATACTTGATATTCTTGCAGTTGCTGCATATATAGCTGTACTTTTTGATCTTCATCTTTACTTGATAATTGAGCATCTTGTGTTGCTTGTTGAAATTTTGTAGTGTACTCTGTTGATTGCTCAGTAAAAGATTGAACGCTATTTTGAACTTCAGCTTGAAACTGTGTAATTTTTGTTTGTATATCTTCTAATCTAGATTTAGCCATTTCAGGATCTTCTTCTGTATTTATCCATGTATCAACATCACCATAATTAGGTGTATTTAAAACAGGAGGAACATAAGATGGCGCAGTTTCTGTAAAAGAAATGCTAGTATTTGATAAGTCAGGAGCTATAGGGGCTACTGATTTTATATTTAAATCGCTTATAGTAGGCGCAGCATCTAAACTTAAAGTTGGCTTGTTATAAGCAGGAGCACTATCACTAAAAGTTACCGAATTGTCTGATAACGAAGGAGATATAGGAGCTACTGCGGTTATATCTAAAGAGCCTAAAGTTATATTAGGAGTTAAAGATAGCGTTGGTTGAACATATACTGGAGCTGTTCCAGTTATTGTACCATCATTTAAAGATATACTTGGAGCAGTTGGAGTTACTGGTAACGACATATCTGGTATAGTATCTAACACTATTTCTGAATATATTGGTGGAACAAATGTTTCTATACTTCCTACATCTGAAAAATCTACATTAACTTCAGAAAGAGAAATAGGTTGAATAAATGTTCCTGGAGCTGTATAAGAAGGTAAACTTTCAGATACAGTATCTAACGTAACGCTTAAAGAAGAAGATTCTTCTAATACAACATCAATTAAATCAGAAGGTAATTTATCGTGAGCTGCTTTTACATAATAATCTATTACTTTAGAAGCAGCATACAAAACAACCAAATAAACTTTATCCTTAGGGAAGAATCTTATATCAGAATCTCCATACGCTATGTTAGCAGCATCACTATCTCTTTTAGGGTCAGTATTTATATAATATACTTTAAAAGTATTTGGATCACTACTTGGATTAGGAAAAACGTTTATCTTACCATTATCAAGAACAGTGTAAGCTGGATTAAATTTAGAAGCATAATGAATACTATTTATATCAGTTACTCTAGATTGTAAACTAGGAGGAATTGGTCTTGCATCTCTCCAATCATTAGTAGTTCCAGATTGCCTAACAACAGAAAGTATTTCACCTTTAACAGTTTCAGAATCATTAGATGCTATCTCACTTGTAACTCTTTGAAAATAGAACTTATCTTCAGGTCTTAATGCAATTACTTTATTTTGAACGTCAATAACACCATCTTTAAGATATTGAGTTAATCTTGTTGTTTCTGTTAAACCTGTTAAAGCTTCTACTTGTGTTTGAAAATCTGCCATTTAATCCTTTTAGTTAAGTGACCCACCCCCTGAGAGAACACACTATCAAGGGGCAGATCTATTATTCTACGTTAAGTTTAACGCATTGTAGAAGTTACTTCCATCACAAACTACATCACAGAAATCACCTGCTGCGTCTATATTACCTGAAGAGTTCACAGTCGAAGCTGCTCCAGATTTATATACAAACTTAGCATGCCAACCTGCACCAGCGTCAGCTGCATCAGGTAAAGTTACTGTGGCTGCAGCGCAAAGAAATATCTTTCCACTATCGGATGCTTTAAGGGTTACAGCGCCTTCAAGTGTTTCCACCATATTTTGCGCCCAACCTGCTCTTGCACCATTTTTAGTTTGTGCCATTGTTCACCCCCTTACGAGTTAGCGCCAACAATACCATTAGTTGCTGAACTGAAAGATTCACACCACCAAGTAGTACCATCATTCCATATTTCAACATAATCACCAATGACAGAAGTGCCACTAGCAAATTTTACTAAGTTATTGTCTATCGCGTTTATGCCCGTTGTTGGATCCATGCTAAAACCTTTGATACCATTAGAAGCACCACTATCAATTTTAACATCATTTGAACCAGCATCAGTAAGTACAAATCTAAACCATAGGCCAGCAGCGTCTGCAGGTAATGTTACCGAAAACGCAGCATCTTGGTCTATAGTATAGATAGTACCACTGTCAGCAGCTGATAAAAGTGTAGCAGCAGCTATTGCTCCTGTTTTTACTTTACCATCAGCGGCATATTGCAAGTTGTCACCATCTTTATTTTGTCCATATAAAGGTATACTCATCTTAAACCTCCTATACCCAGATAGCGTGAGTTTCTGGACAACACCATTCCATTCCCGCTTCTGTTAAGATTTGATCCACTCTACGATCGACACCAGAGTTCTCTAAAGTCTGAACTCCTACATAGACTGATGTATCACGATTGATACCGTTACCAACTAATGGTCTGTATGCACAATATTTCATGTTGATACCAATCATTTTAACATTAGTACCATCTAAGTGAACGTTACGTGCTACATTCATATCACCATATACAGTTGATATTGTTGTTATATCTACACCAAACACTTTTTTCTTACCAGATATAGAGAAGTCTGCTCTATAATTAGGTGAGATTTCAATGTTATTAGCAAAGTATCCAGATAGTTTATGCAACCAATTGTATACCGCTGTATTACAGAAGAATACAGTTGAGCCTGCATTATTATATCTAGGATCTAACATTGCTGATAAATCATCCAAGAAATCATCTTGTGTTTTAGTAGATGTTGATAAACTAAATGAGTTACCATAAGTTTGTATAAAATCAACAGCACCTTCAGTAGTGTTAGCTGTTGAATTTAATGAACCAAACAATAATGAGTTTTCAATATCCCATTTATGCTCAATTAGTTTTTCTTTCCATATACGAGCCCATTCATTACCTTCGTACTTTAACACAGTAGCTCTATCAGTATTATTCATAACTGCTGAAGTTTTGAATATCTGAGTTTGTCCATGTGAAGTACTGTAAGGTTGATCTGCCCAAGTTTCTGGATAACCAGAACCTGCAGCATGAGCTGAACCGACTACATAACATTTGAAAGGTTCACAAACTTCTTGCGACTGCGTTGTTTCAGTACTTGTTGTACCTAAACCAGGACCACCATTTGCAACTGAATCAGTTGGATCTGGATAACGTCTAGCAGCAGCAGCACCTTTTACACAAGTAGCTTTAACTATTGCGTAGTTTGCTGTACCTAAATCAACTGTATTTACTTTCCAAAGCTCATACTCTGTTGGAGTATTAGAGTCTGAAGAAGCAGCAGCAATTTTGATGATTTGACCTGGAACAAAGAATTTAGGCTGAGTTCCTGTCACGCCAGCAAAATACTTTACAGCTTGACCTTTAATGTTCTGAAGATTACCTTCAGAGTTGTAATCAGTATAAAATTTAAACGAATAAACGCTTGAATCTGCTGTTGCAGTATGATCTCCAGCATCTGGATTAGCAAAAGTGCTTCCACCTGCGGCATCATACCCAACCATATAAGCATATCGTTTAGTGTAAGATGATCTTTTTTCAGTAAACTTGAAAGCAGGATCATCTGTTGGTTTTTTGGCAACCATACTCAAAAATCTAAAAAATGGATCTTGAGCCAATGCTAGTTCTGAAACGTAACTACCGAAGTTATACTTTCTACGCAACGCGCCAGTATTACCTGCGGTCGTTTCTATCCCAGTCCTGGCATCATGGTCTTGATCAGAAAGCAAAGCATTTCCAACCACAGTATTCATATCTGCCATTTTTATCTCCTAACTATTTTAAATTAAGTTCGGGAGATTAAATTATCTACCCAAACAAGTTATCTACGCTATTGTCATTGCCAAGAATAGAATCAAAGACACCTCTGTCTTCAGATACATCTTTTTGACCTTGACTATTAGCTCCACTAGCAGATGTAGGCATATTTCTAACATTCTTCATTTGGCTAAGCATTTCTGTTTTAGTGCTTTGAGCAACATTAGCAGCGTTTTTATCTTTATTTAAAATATAATGTATATCTTCTAAAGACATTCTATGATTCTGAGCTTTATGCTTAAAATCAGCATAGTCTTCTTCTGACATTTTATATTTTTCTTTAAACTCTACTTCTTGTTTTTTTATCTCATTAGCTCTATTTATTTCATCAGCTCTTTGTTTTTCCTGATTTACCATAGTTCCAACTCTTTGTTCAACCATTCGGTCAACATGTGCATTCATAACTTTCGCACTATCGGATTCTGGATCAGTCATTGCTTCGTGCTGATCAAACACAAAATCTTCATCAAGTTTTAATTCTTCTTGAACAGATTTCGCTGGTGCTCCACCACCTTGAAGATAGTCTTTGACATGTTCTACAAGTCCACTATCATTTTTCATAGCATCAAGAACAGGTACAAATTGTTCAACAGATTTATACCTATCTCTCCACTTAACGGCCTCTCGACTACTATCCGTATATCGCTTTTGCCAGTCTGTGCCGCTATTAGACTGTTCTGCCACATTGTTGGAGCCTTCCTCTTTATTAGCGTGGGTTACCTGTTTAGGGGCCACTTCTTGATTCGGGGTTACCTCAGTGTCTACTATACCACCATTTACTTGGTTTTCAAGACCACTAAAGAAATCCTCGGAGCCTGAGTCATTAGATGCTGATGCAGACTCTAATGAGTCTCCTTGCATACCAATTTCAGGGTTACCTTGAGATTCTTCCATGATTTCTCCTTTATTCTAGTTTATAGTTTATTCATTTTTGGACCTATTATCCAAATCTTTTTTATAATTTTGTAAAATATCATTAGCTCTAGCTTTATTTAAGTTAGCTTCAGCTGCCATTGTATTACGTAAAAGTTTTTGTTTTCCACCTGTTTCTACCATCTCTTTATTTAGGTTAGCTTTTACTTGTTCTTTCTGTCTATTTATTTCAATTTCAGCATCTTTAACTTTTCCTTTAATACCTGCTTGAACAAGTTGTCTTTCTAGAGTCTCAATTGTTCCTTCTCTATCCTTAAGAGCTTCAGACATTTGTTGAACTTGACCTTGTAGTTGAGAGTATAAAGATTTACGTTGAACAATTTTTTCTTTATTCTTAATATCTGTTTCAGCAAGAACAGCTATATCGTCTACGACTCCCATTTGCAGTAATTGTTTTAATTCTTCTAGATATGCCCATCTATTTATAGGTAATGTAGAACCAGATACAACTCTTACATCAAACTTAACTGAATTTATATCCATAGATTTACCTATAGCTTCACCTAGATCATTATAGATAGGAACATTAATTTCCTGTTCTTTTCCTTCTTGAATTGCACTAGGCTGTATAATTCTAAACCTTTTATTAGCTGTATATGTTGCTTGAGAATAGTTCATTAATACTTCACCAACTTGTCTTAATGCAGGTTCTATACAAGTATTCATCCATTGTTTTATTCTTCTTGTTCCATATTCATCTAAAGCAAGCATACCTCTATAAGTTTCACTTGCTCCTCCAGTATCTCCCATCATAGAACTATATATACCTGCTAAATATTCCATATCACCTTTACTTTCTTGAACTATAGTAAAAAATGCATTAGATAATGGTGCAGGTTGAACTGGTGTCGGTGGAGTTACTCCTGGTCTTATAGGAAGCAATGCTCCTGGGCTTGAAGAATATCTTTCCCAAGTTTCAGCATCAATAGAACCTTCTTCATACATCCATCTTAAACTACTACCTAAAGATGCATTGTGAACCATAATTTGATGAGCTTTATTAATTTCTTGCTGTTTACCTATTAAAGGCGCAACAGCACTCATTGGATAAGGAGTCCCTGTCCATTTATAATGAAAAGGTATTAATGGATATTCTGTAACTGTATCAGGTAATATTTTACTATACAACAACTGATCTCCTACTACAACAGTTTGTTTTACTCTTGTATTATAAAATTGAATTTTATCTACTATATTATTTGCTATTGTTGGATTTTTTAATATTAACTTGTATTCTTTTTCAGTTATAATTTGATTTTCAATTTTAGAAGCTTCTGCTTGCAATTTACTCATACATTCTTGTTGGTAAGCTTGTATTTGTTGTTGCATCATTTCTTGAGCTTTTTTCATTTCTAAATTATAACGCTCTTCAAGAATTTCACCTGACTGTAATGCCATGTCCATTTTTTGTTTTTGCTCTAAAAATTGAACTTCTAATTCTTGAGCCATTTCAGCAACCATTACATCACATTGCTCTTTAAGCTGTTTTAAAACTTCAGGACTAGGAGGTATTCTATAAAAGAGATTTACATATGATACTTTAACTTTCTCGTATGTTTCAAAAAATTCACATAACTCATCTGTCTCTCCATAAGGAGTTACTCCTTGAGAGTTTTGCTCAGTATCATCATTATACATAAATAACTTTTGATCTTCATCACCATTAGCTCTAATACTAAAAGATCTTTGGCTAGATTCATCACTATTAGATTTTTTAACTTTAGCTTTGTATTCTGGGAAAACATTCATTAAGTGATGTCTTGGCAGAACTTTTCTAACCATAACAAACGCTGCATCTCTAAATAACATGTCTCTAGATTTAGGGTCTACATATATATCAAATGGTTCTGGATTTTGAACTACAACTTCACCCATTCCATTATCAGCATCTTTATCAACCGACACCATTAAATAACCCACTCCTTTAGTAACACAATCATTGATAGCGTTATTGTATAAAGTTGCCCCATTAGACCCTGCCCAAACATAATCTGACAAGTCTGACATTACAGCTGCTATATCAACATCGCTTCCTTCTACGCCTATTGCTTGCCATCTAGGGTTATTAGCGGTAGCATAAAAGTTCAACATTTCAACAACAGGAAGTATTCTATTGATCGTAAAAGTAGGCATACCTTGTTCTTCTAAAGTGTCTTTTTCTTCTTGAGTTAACTGCTCATCATGAGCAAACTCATAACCTTTTTGATTAATATTTTCCCATTGTTTTCTAGTCCAACTATTAGCTAGATTATATAACTGTCTTATTTCATCAACTTTTTTAGCCATTATTACTCCTTAATTTCAAAATGAGGAAAGTCATCAAATCTATTATCATGAACATACCAATCTTGATCCCAGTCTCCACCCCATCTTAATGTTATACCCATAGATTTTGCTATCCCAATAACAAATCCAGCAAATAAATGAAAGCGTTCCCTATCATCCCAATCAATAGGATAAGGAACAACATCAGCAGCCTTAGACGGGTTAGCATTGTGCCTTCCATTTGGCCAATAGACTTTTGTTTTTCCTTCTTCATAGAGTTCATTTTGTCTTACCTCACCTCTGTGACCTTCTATAACAGCACAGTCAACATGTTTAATTACTTCATTAAATACTTTCTGCAATTTTTTATCGCAGGTTGCTAAATTCTTTTTACTTCTTCTTCCAAAATACGGCATAATGTTCTCCTATTTGTCTTTTATGTATCCATATATTTTTTCTATATTAGTAGTGTCCATTGGTTCTAATAAAGGATCTATAGTCATTTCATCTCCTGTATATTTCCTATTTTTACTAGGCTCCCAATAATAGTCTGTAGAATAAACACTATCTAAATAAGTCATTAATTTTCTGTAACTAGCTTTAGTTTCTTTTTCATTTTTAAAATACCAAGCTTTCACATTTGGTTGGTGAGCTACTTCAGGATATTTTTGAAAAAAATCAGAAACAAATCTAGTTGCCCCAACATGTCTTGAGTCCCAATCCCAACCCCAAAAATAACCATAATCTTTTGCCGCTGTTCCTATTGCTCTGTAAGGTTTTTGAGTAGCATAAGTTCTTCCATCCATAACCTTACCATCTATGGAAATATTAAAATCTGCAGCAGCACCAAAATTATGCATTCCAATAGAAGATTTACTTCTTCCTGATTCATATAACTCCCATTGCTCATCTAAATCTCTATGCATTCCCTTATGCTCATCTAAACTTACTTTAACGTCTTTACCTGGATATTGAACTCTTAATATTTTTTCAGCATTAACAGCTATTTGTCTAGCATTCTTATAAAATTGATCACTATCCCATTTAGGTTTTTCTGGGGTCTTAGATTTTGTAGGAAGTTTTGTTCCAATTATATTACCATTGTCATCATATAAATATTGTATATCACTCACGCTGTAACCCAACTCCTTGCTTTAGGTTTTTGTTTAAACCATCCATCTTTACTGTTAGAAATACCTTGGGGTGGATAAGCATATTTACAAGCATAAGCTAATGCATCAATAGTATCATCATGAGCCATACGAGGCCCAAATGTAGAAATTTCTCTATGTAAATCATAATGTTCTTTTTTAATATGTATCTGTCCCACAGAAAATCTTTGAGCAAGTATTTCTTGTATCCTGTCTCTTTTAGACATACGAGTACCTGGTTTCTCTTCTTTGAAAGGAAC
>CEUO01015542.1_pt1 | contig 12115 bp, 21 predicted proteins | sample 531391 | NCBI WGS metagenome assembly CEUO01 (sample SAMEA2622799, study PRJEB7988) | marine metagenome | isolation source: saline water (ENVO:00002010), including
GGTTTGTCTGGACTATACACAACCTTACACTCTCCAAGTATATGTACCTGATGTCCATAGGTATTACTATTGTATGTCTTCACAGTAATTACAGGTTCTCGTTTATTATTCTTGTGATTAGATTTTATCTTGTGTTGGTTTATGTGTATATATTTTTTCATAATGTTATCTGTATTCTATCATTTAATTGTATACCATAGGTATCTTTCCATTCATCAGTAGCTTGTGTGAGTTCTGGATTTACACTCATTAGTTCTTCTATGTACATATCTCCATACTCCCAACTACCATGTGTCATAGGTGACCTGCATACAGTAAACCACCTAGCATATTGGTTGCTATCTTCTTTATCTTTTCTTTGATAAGTTTTTAAAACTCTCCATTCGAAACCACCTATCTTGTAAGTAGCATAGGGATTGTCAACTGTTCTTGATTTTCCAAATAAGTTTTTCATAGTTTCTCCATTTAATATTTAATTAATTATAATATATATTCGTTAATACTACTATATATTATTATTAATTAGTATCTTTCCTCTAGAAAACTAACATAATCATGTCCTTCTTCTAAAGTCCAACCTAGCTTGTTGCATATCCTTTGTATGTCAGATTGTATCTCTGCTTCTGTTCGTAGTGAGCCAACAGACACAGTATATTCATACTCATTAGCATATTCAACTAGCTTTTCTTTTAGTGCTTGTTCTTTACTCATACGCAGGGCTCTTCTCTATCCATATCTGATAAGTCCTCTAACTCGTAGCCATCATAACTTAATGGCTCTTCGCCATGCCAGAAGTCTGGATTGTCTTCTGCGAACTTCTCTGCAAGTGCTTCTGCCTGTTCTTCTGTGTGACCTGCGTCTATATATTGTTGCTTTACTTCTTCGAAAGCATTTTCTTTTAACATTTCGTTACCACTATGTGACACTATAACACCTCCTCTTCTAAAAAATCTATTTCATCTTGTAAGTATGTATTTCTATCAAGTTCAGAACCTTCAACAGTTACATCTTCTACCTCAGAACCATCTGGTTTACTATAACTCTCTGACTTATCTCTTGCCTGATACTCAGCTTCATCTTTAGATGATGCTTCTACCACATACTCCTCAGTAACTGTTTTTGTTACAAAAACCCTCCAAGTCTGAGGGTTATCTCGAAGAGATTGCTTCTCTTCTTCATCTAAGTCTGGGTAAGTTACTGTTGTTTCTGTTACTTCTTTGTACGTCATAATATTTCCTTTCAAAACAAATTATATATTAAAATAAAATAATAATCAATACCTTTCTTATTATTTTTTTTAAATATATTTCTGGTGCGTGAGGTAGGATTCGAACCTACGAAGCACAATGGCGACTGTTTTACAGACAGTTGGAGTTGACCACTTTCCTACTCACGCATATTTTATATTAGATTGTGACAGCTATGCTAAGTGACAGATACCAACAATTTTTCAGACACCAAGTAAAATTGAGTAAAACTGTATTACTTGTGAACATAAACCTGAAGGGGTTCGCTATGTGTGAGCATAGCATATCACAATCTATATCAAGTATAACACTTGTCATAGCCCTATTACTAGGGCTACAAGAAATGTTATTAGTCTTGGAAGTTATCTTGACTAATGAACTTACCATTCTTTCCATGCTTTATAGAAAGGTATCCTTGATTAGAACTGAAAGTTCCAATAGGTGCATACCTTGAGGTCTTTCTTTGAAAGAAAAGTTTTTTATTTTTATTAACTAAAACAATTTTGTTCATAGTATTCTCCATACATAATTTAAATTATGTAGCTTTAGTTATACTGCAAAGCCACGAATCAGTATACATCTAAGCTGAAGCTTGAAGTATAATACTCTTCACTCCATCTTTGATGGATTCTCTAGTAGATAAATCCCCCTCAGCACTATTTAGTGCTTCAAAGAATTTAGCTTTTCTAACTCTCACAAAGTGAGAAGAATTATTAGCAATCATCTCTACGAGATATTGAACTGAGTTAATTGGTTGTGTTTGTTCGTTCATTCGAACCTCCTATATTAATTAATTATAAAATACTATTCGTAAGAATACTCATAGTATTTTTTATTAATTACTTTGCCTTACTACAAAGCCAGAAGTATCTTGTTTAGCTTTGCCTTTGGCAAGTAATCCTACTACAACACCTTGCGAATCATATGGTCGTATGTCTGTATCATCACCATTCACAACTTTCAATCCTTTGAAAGTCTTAGGTAAGTATTTCTCAAACACTACTGCCATTCTCATACTATCTTTGATAGCTCTATCCACAAAGGATTGATACTTAGCAACACCAGAATAACTGTAAGTTAAATCGTAATTCTGTATTTTACCTAATTTTCTATTAGGTATCTTCGTATAATCATAGAACTGTATTCCATAAAATATGGAAAATATCTCAGGAAATACTATTTCCCAACGTATATCACTTGTACCATTCAATCGAACCATAGGTTCTAAGTTGTCACGTTTAGCTTTACGTTGTAAAGTTTCTATGTCTGCTATGAGCATACTTTTAAATTTATCTGGGTACTGTAAGTACATCAGAGTTTTTCTAAGTCTACCCATTTGAACTATGTTCATAGCACCACGACCTGCTGTAAATAAGCAAGGTGCTTTGCACTTAGCTATTTCTGCCATAGGGCATAGGTTTACACCAGAACTATCAGCAGGTGATAGGTATAGTATACCTGTCAGCACACCTTTTTTAAGACCTTTAGAAGTCTTGTAGTCCTTTGAGATTCCTAATAATGTATTAGGAAACTCATTAAACATTTTCGTATATCTATCATTCGTAAGAATATCATTACGAATATTGATAGGTAGTTTTGATAAATCAAAAAGCATAATCACTCCTGTTGTTATTAATGTGGTTCAACTCTAAAATTCTTTAAGAATTTAGCCATAGAATGTACATCTGACAATCTATGTGCTTCACTTCTCAAGCGATTGTTAGCACTCTCCCACAAGTCTTTGTATGAACTTTCTAAGTCCCAACCTATGTTGTTTAATTCTTCTTCCATAGCTTCAAACTCTGGTGCTAATTCTTCCAATCTAGATTGAATCTTCTCAACCCTATCGTCTATATCATCAGGCAAAGCTGATGAAAAAGTTACATCTTTAGCCATAACGACCTCCTCTTTAATTAATTATTATTATATTCACTACTTTCATATAATAATTATTAATTACTATATTCAGTAGTTGCGTCAAGCAAGTATTCTCTTGCTTCATTTTCTTCATAACCTAATTCTATTAGGTCATCAAGTGCGTCAGCAAAGGCATAGCCTTTTCTATATGCGTGTTTAACTGCTTCACTTATTTTGGTTAAGTTGTGAAAATCTATAAACATAGTTTATCCCTCCTCATTAAATGTTGAATCCCACTCCTCTGGAGTGATACCTGTCATTATAAATTCTCTGTCATCAACAGAGATTTCAGGCATAGCATTTTGTATGAGCATACCTGCTACCCATTTGTCAATCTGTGATTGATTAACATTTATTTCTTTTGTTCTGGTTTTACCAGAAAGTATTGAAGTTTTTGTAATAAGCATATCATCTCCTAAAAAGTTATTTAATTAATTATAATATATATTCATAAGTTCCTTATGTATATTATAATTAATTATTATTCCATTCCTTGCATAACAAACGAATATCCAAATGCAAGGGCAAATGTGGGAACACATACGAACCATGCAAAAGTACCTATTGCATAGGTAATATGTTGTTGCCATTCCCAATCAGTAATGAACATTAATGTTCCAACGAAAGCTGAAAGAAAGATAATGATTAAGCATAGTATTCTTAATACTAAATATCCATTACCCTTAGAGTTTCTAACTCTATCTAAATCTCTTCTATGCTTTCGCATAAGTTTAGCTTGTTGTAATTCATTCCTAAGAATGATTTTCATTTGCTTTGTTTTACTATCGTAAATCATAATCATCTCCCTCAATAAATACTTCACAAGTATCACTTGTTTCTTTGTCAAATACCATAGGTATTGTCTCGCCTGTGTCTTTGTCTTTCTCATAGAAAGATTCTGGGTGATTATCAAACTCTGTTTGAGTCATAACCACCACATAATCACTATCTGAGTCAGACTTGAAATAGTTTTCAAGTTGGTTACAAGATACATAATTCATTACACAATCTCCACTTCTATGGCAAAGCCAACATCTGTGTCACTCATCATAGGTGTCACAGTTACTTCACCAGAAACTGAAGTTTCTTCCATGTAGTAACATAATCCATTTCTATCGAACTGCTCTTGATTCATTTTTACTTTGTAAATTGTATCGTCATTGTCATCATAAATGTATTGCATTTATATCTCCATAGTTGGTTGAAAAGATGAATATATTAAATATAATTAAATAATATATATATTCACAACTACGTTGTATATATATTATTTAATTAATTATATCAAACACTTACGAAATCGTGGAGTTCTTGTTAGTCTCATGTCATTCCATATTCTATGGAACACGTAAGACGATATATACACCCATCATCATCACAAGTCCATAAAATATCGAACAAAAACACCAACAAATCTCTACAAATTCTATAATTTATTTAATTAATTAATGTATTCATATACATTCATACATAATTAATAAATAAGGTATCTGTTTTTCCATAAAATATCGACTCTTACACGCATAATGCACAGGTACACACACAAACGCACACGCATGCATATATATATATAAGACTCCCCCACATATTTACAAAAAATTAAGGGTTATTCATAATAATACTTGACAAGAGGTGGGGAGTAATGTATAATTATATATAATATATAAAGAATATAATATAAATATACTTTGTTTATTATTTTTATTCTTATTAATAATATAATATATACAAAAGGATAATATATTTTGGATACTATAGAGAATCTAGAGACTATTAAACCCTATCTTGACTTAAATAGTTTTTTAAATATAAAAGTTAAACAAGAATCTAAAGCAGATTTTTTAACTTTTGTTAGACAAATGGCTCCAACTCTTGTTTCAGACTTCAAAATGGGTAAACATATTGAAGTAATAAGTGAAAAATTAAAACAACTAGAGTCTGGAGAGATAAAAAGGCTTATGGTTTTTTTACCTCCACGTAGTTCTAAGAGTGTTGTTTGTTCTAAACTGTTTCCTGCATGGTATATTGGTAGAAATCCAGAGCATGAGATACTAACTGTTTCTCATAGTGACCAATTATCTAGTGATTTTGGTAGAAGTGTTAGAGATATTGTTAATGATGAAAAGTTTCAAGATGTTTTTAAAGGTGTTCAGCTAAGAACAGACGTTAGAGCTGCAGGAAAATGGAAAACAAACCAAGGTGGAACATATTATGCAGCAGGTGTTAGGTCTCAGATAGCAGGAAGAGGTGCACATATAGCAATTCTTGATGATGTAATGTCTGAAGAAGACTCTTATTCTGAAGCAGGTCGTAGATATGTTAAAGAATGGTACCCTGCAGGTCTTAGAACTCGTATAATGCCAAATGGTTCTATACTAATTATTAATACCAGGTACCACTATGATGATTTATGTGGTTGGTTATTAAAACAACAAGATGAAAATAGCATTGTCCCTTGGGAAGTTGTAAGAATACCTGCCTGGTTAGACGAGGAATCTGCTGAGTTACTGCAGTTACCAGTAGGTAGTAGTTATTTTCCAGAATGGAAACCAGATGAAATACTTCGTGTAGATGAAGCAGAGATAAAAGCATCCAATGGAGCTAGATATTGGAACGCATTATATATGCAAAATCCAACTCCTGATGAAGGAGGTATAATAAAAAAGAATTGGATACAATGGTGGGAATATGAAGCACCTCCTGCATGTGAATTTATTATACAAACATTTGATACTGCTTTTTCTACAAAAACAACAGCAGATTATAGTGTAATACAAACATGGGGAATATTTTCTAATTATGATGTAGATGAATATGGAATTGAATCTTATCAATCTAATTTAATATTATTAGGAAATATAAAAGGTAGATTTGAATATCCAGATTTAAGAAGAATGACACAGCAATTATATTATGAACATAAACCAGATGTATGTATTGTTGAAAAGAAAGCTAGTGGGCAATCACTAATACAAGATATGAGAAAAGCAGGATTACCTGTTTTAGAATATTTACCTGATAGAGATAAAGTTGCTAGAGTATATGCAGCTACACCACTTATGGAGTCAGGTAAAGTATGGATACCAAAAAATAAAAAATGGTCAGAAGATTTATTAGAAGAATTATTACGTTTTCCAAATGCAGCACATGATGACCAAGTTGATGCTATGACAATGGCAATACATTATATGAAAGAGTCTTGGAATGTAACACATCCAGAAGACCCAGATTGGGAAGATGCACCTAGAAAAAAAAGAGTTGCATACTGGAGAACTTAATGTTATAATATGCATTAAAGGAGAGTTAATGTCAATAATTAAATCAGGGAAACAATTCATTAAAAATTTATTTAATAACAAAATAGATGCTTCTAGTTTAAATAACTATAGAAGAAGCTGTAATTCACACTATGATGACGTGTGTATGTAAGGGGGAGTAATGTCAACAGAAAAAAATCCATTTGAACAAATACCACAAGAAGTTAAAAACGTAATACAAATACCAAAAAAAGTAGAGGATACAGATGCCACATTTGAAGTAGAACCTGATGGTGGTGTGGTTGTAGACTTTACTCAAACAACAGTAGAAATGGAAGCTGAAGAACCTGTAAAAGAATGGTATGGTAATTTAGCTGATAATATGGATGAAGAAAAACTTCAAGAAATATCTTCTAATGTTATAGATAATTATTCTGCAGATAAAGATTCTAGAGCAGAATGGGAATCTATGTTTGAAAGAGGATTTGATTTATTAGGATTAAAAATAGAAGATGCTTCTGAACCTTTTGAAGGAGCATGTACTGCAGTTCATCCTATGCTAATAGAATCAGCAGTTAAATTTCAATCAAAAGCAATTCAAGAATTGTTTCCTCCTAATGGTCCAGTTAAAACTAAAATAATAGGAAAGTCTACAGCAGAAAGAGAGTTACAATCTAATAGAGTAAAAGATTTTATGAACTATCAAGTAACAGAACAGATGCCTGAATACTTTGATGAGTTTGAAAGAATGTTATTTCATTTACCTTTAATAGGTTCTGCTTTTAAAAAAGTTTATTATGATGCTAGTTTAAAAAGACCAGTATCAGAATTTGTTCCAATAGACCAATTTTATGTTTCTTACTATGCTTCTAATTTACGTAAAGCAGATAGATATACACATGTTATTTATCGCAATCCTGTAGATTTAGCTAGAGATATGCGTACTGGTGTTTATAGAGATATAGAATTACCAGAAGCAACTAATCCTAATCCAACATCTTTATCTTCAAAAATGGATACAATATTAGGATTAAGTCCTACAGAGAATAGTGACCCACAATATACATTATTAGAACAACATTGTTATTTAGAGATTGAAGAAGATTATGCTCTTCCCTACATTGTTACTGTGGAAGAGCAATCAAGAGAAATATTAAGTATAAGAAGAAATTATCAAAAAGAAGATAAGAATCAAAAAAAGATTTCCCATTTTGTCCACTACAGATTTGTTCCTGGATTTGGATTTTATGGGTTTGGCTTGATGCACTTTCTAGGCAACTTAACAATGACTGCAACAGCAGCTATGAGAAGCCTAGTAGACGCAGGTCAATTTGCAAACTTACCAGGAGGATTTAAAGCAAAAGGTGTAAGGTTAGTTGGTGATAATGAACCAATTAGTCCAGGTGAATTTAAAGAAATAGAAGCTACTGGTGTAGATTTGAGTAAGGCTATCATACCTCTCCCCTATAAAGAACCTTCCTCTACTCTATTTCAAATGTTAGGTTTTGTTACTGCAGCAGGTCAAAAGTTTGCTGATAGTACAGAACAGATTGTTTCTGATGCAGCATCTTATGGTCCTGTAGGAACAACAATGGCATTATTAGAAGCTTCTAGTAAATTCTTTTCAGCTATACATAAGAGATTACATAAATCTCAAAAAGAAGAATTTAATATTCTTGCACGTATAGACTATGATTATTTACCTATGGAATATCCTTATGAAGTTCCTTATGCTGAGAAAAGTGTATTTAAAAAGGATTTTGATGGTAGAGTTGATGTAATCCCTGTCAGTGACCCTAACATTCCTTCAAATGCACATAGGATGATGATTGCCCAAATGGCTCTCCAAATGGCACAACAATCCCCTCCTGGTATGTTTAATATAGAAGCATTAAATAGAACAATATTAAATGCAGCTAATATGCCTAATATAGATGAAATACTTCCACCTAAAAAAGAACCAAAACCTTTAGACCCTATATCAGATATTATGGCAGCAACAAAAGGTATTCCAATAGCAGCTTTTTCAGGACAAAACCATGATGCTCATATACAAACTAAAATGTCTTATTTACAAGACCCTCAAAATGGAGCTAATCCTATCATGGCTAGAGTTAGACCAATACTTGAAGCTAATATACAAGAACATTCTGTAATGAAATATCAAGAACAAGTAAATGGTATGACTAGAATTGCATTAGAACAAATGCCATCAGAACAAGGACAACAACCTACTATGGCAGAACTTGCTATGGCTCAAGCAGCACAACAAGTATTAAATGCTAATCAAGCTATGGGTCAAGCACAGTCTCCTGAACAACAATTAGTTTCATTAAAGCAAGCTGAAGTAGAATTAGAAAAAGAAAAATTAAAAATGGAAGCTGCTAAAAATTCTGTTCAGTCTTCATTAGATGCACAAAAATTAGAATTAGAAGAAGCTAAGTTAATGAAAGATGCAGGAGTTGCAGGACAGTCTGCTGTATTAAGAAAAGAAAAAGCTGACCTTGATAGAGCAAGTAAAGAAACTATGAAGGCATTAGATATTATGACTAAAGCTTCTATTGCAGATACAAAAGCAGAAATAGATTTAGAAAGAATTAGAACAGAAGCTTTAAAAAAAGTTGCAGAGTTAGATGACATAGACTCTAGACAACGTAGTATGAAATTAGTAGATATTATGTCAGATTTAATTAAACAAGAAATGAATAATGGAAATACTAGACGAGATACTAAATAAGTATAAACAAGAAATAGAATCATTAAAAGATTCTGTAGCTAGTGGAAGTATAGATACTCTTGCAGGCTACAAACAAGCAGTAGGTCGTATTCAAGGTGTAGAGTGGTCTATGGATACTTTAAAAACAATAATACAAAAAATGTATCATAATGAGGAGGAATAATGCAGAACGTAACTATGGGTCGTGCCATAAAAAATGATATGTGGATTACAGGTGAAGATGTACCTAATCCAGATATTTTACCAGAACTACCAGGTTATCATATTTTAGTTAGACCTGTTAGTATTAAACAAACAACAAAAGGTGGAATTTTATTGCCAGATTCTACTAGAGAAGATATGGCATATTTAACTACAGTAGGTCAAGTAGTTTCTATAGGAGATTTAGCATATCAAGATAAAGAAAAATTTTCTAAAGGACCTTGGTGTGATGTAGATGATTATGTATGTTATGCTAAACATGCAGGTCAAAAAATAAATATAAAGGTATAAGATATATTTTATTATATGATGACCAAGTAATTATGAAAGTAGAAAGTCCTAAAACATTAGACCCTACTTTTAATTTATCTAATTAAACTACTTGCATAGTTTAAAATAATATTGTATAATTATATTAATAACGTAACTCGTATGTGTCGTTAGCAACGAAAGGAAATAAAATGGCAGAGGAATGGAATAAAGTAGAAGTTGAAAAACCAGACGAAAAAGAAAAAGAAAAAATAGAATTTGAAGTTGAAGAAGAAAAAAAAGTTGAAGAAGTAAAAAAAGAGGAAATAAAAGAAGAACCTCAAGAAAAACCAAAAGAAGAAATAAAAGAAGAAGAACCTAAAGAACTAGAAGGTATAGATACTAAAGGTGCTCAAAAAAGAATTAGACAATTAATTAAGCAAAGAAAAGATAGAGAAGATGAAATTGCTAAATTAATTAAACAAAATGAAGAATTAAATAGTAAATTAACAACAAGAGAATCTGAATTTAGTAATTTAAGTAAATTAAATTTAGATGCAACAGAAAAACAATTAAAAGATAAATTAGAACTTGCAAGAAATAATTATAAATCAGCACACCAAGAAGGTGATACTGATAAAATATTGCAAGCACAAGAGTTTCTTAATGATGCACAAAATGATTTAAAATCAGTAAGTGCAACAAAACAGCAGTTTAAAGAACCAGAGGTTAAAGAACAAAAACAACAACCTCAACAACAATATCAACAACCAGTTCCTGACCCAAGAGCTCAAGAATGGGCAGCAAAAAATAATTGGTTTGGTCAAGATAAAGTTATGACTGCTGCTGCATTAGCGATAGATGCAGATTTAAAAGAAGAAGGTTTTAGTCCTACTGAAAGTGAATATTACACAGAGATAGATGGTAGATTAAAAGAAGCTTTTCCTCACAAATTTAAAACTGAGGAAGTTCGTCAGCAGGAATCGTCACCTGCTCAAGTGGTTTCTGGAGTTTCACGTAGCACTCCAGGCTCTAGTAAAAAAGTTAAGCTTTCAAAAGAAGATGTAAGATTAGCTAATAAATGGGGAATACCACTTGAACAATATGCTCAAGAAAAGCTAAAGGCAACTAAAGCTGAAGGTGAGTATACAACAATTAACATGCAACGTGGAGGATAATCAATGACACGAACTAATACACGTAGTTCTCAACTAAGAGAAAATAATACTAAAGAACAAACTGAATATACTTTTGAAGAACCAAAATTATTAGACATTCCTGAAGAGGTTGTAAATCGTTTCGCTAACGAAGGTATGTCATTAGGATGGCTTAGACTAACTATAAAAGGAAAAGATGATGTTTCTCATATAGGTAGAAAAATGCAAGAAGGATGGGAGTTTGTTAATAAAGAAGAAGTACCTGAGTTAGAACATTCATCTGTCGTGAGAGATGAGGGAAAATACACTGGAGCAGTCTGTCGTGGAGATGTTGCGTTAGGTAAAATACCTACTGGTCGTATTGAAGCTAGAAAGGCATACTATAAAAATAAATCTGACTCATTAATGGATGCAGTAAATAGTCAATTAATGAAGAATAATAATTCTAGGATGCCAATCAGTAACACAAGTAAAACTCAAACAATTAGAGGAAGAACTCCAAAATTTCAGGGTTAATTCTCTAATATTTTTATAATCTAATAGGAGAAAAACTATGGCTCATACAAAAGCTTTTCAAGGTTTCGTTCCTGCTAGAAAAAAGGGTGGTGCTTACAACACTGGTTCTTTCACTGATATTTTTTCACCTACATCAGGTGGAGCATGTACTAATAAAATATTCACAGGAGACCCTGTTGTATTACCAGGTGCAAACTTTGCAACCATTTCACCTTTTATAGCAGCAACATTAAAACCTTCAGGTATTTTTGCAGGGTGCTCTTTTGTTTTAAATGGCGAACAAAAATTTAGTCGACATTGGACAACAGGAACTTCTGCAAATGGATATTCAGATGTTAAATTCTTTATCATCACAGACCCAAATCAAACTTACTACATTCAATGTTCATTATCATTATCTGCTAATGAATTAATGGTACAAAAAAATTATAATGTAACTGTTAGTTCTACAGCAAGTTCTGGTAATACTACAACTGGACAATCAAGCTACTACTTATTAGCAGCTTCTGGTGGAGAAACAGAACAAGCAGCAAGAGTGATTGGTAAGAAAAGAGATGGTGAAGAGAATGACGATTCTGATGCTTTTCCAATCGTTGAAGTATTTTTAAACACACACAGAGACAGATATGTCACTGCAACTGCATCAACTGCATAATTTAAAGGAGAATAAAATATGGCTATAAATAGAGCAAGTATTGCTAAAGAACTCCTTCCAGGATTAAATGCAGTCTTTGGGATGGAGTATGGTGAGGTTAATAACGAACATGAACCTCTTTTTGAAATTGAAAACTCTGACAGAGCTTTTGAAGAAGAAGTTCTATTTACAGGGTTTGG
>CEUO01012661.1_pt1 | contig 12084 bp, 18 predicted proteins | sample 531391 | NCBI WGS metagenome assembly CEUO01 (sample SAMEA2622799, study PRJEB7988) | marine metagenome | isolation source: saline water (ENVO:00002010), including
GTCTTCTTTCATTGCATTTAGTAAAGGCATATAAGGTTCTAACTCTTGTAAACGAGTGTTAAGTCGTTTTGCTTCACGAGAAGAATCCGAATATCTCTTTTCTAAATTTGCTACTTCATCAGTAGCTTGTTGCTCTACCTCAGGGTTCCCTTGTGGGGAAGTTGTCTGTTGTTCTTGAGCTGTTTCAATTGGCTGTTCTAGCGTTTCACCCATAACTTGTTTATCAAGCTGAGAAAAAAATTCTTCAGCCACAGCATTGTCTTCTGGGGCTACTTGCTGTTCTGCTCTGTCGGCATCATCAACTAGTAGGTTGTCCTTATTTTCGTTCATACTGTACTCCTTCTAATTTACAGTTATTTTTTTGTTTAATCAACAAGTTCTTTTTCTTGTTGAATTTTTTCTTCTGCATCATTATACATATCATTAAGTCTGCTTTGAAGTATTCTTTGTTCTTGCTGAGTTTCCATTAAAGCTTTAGTCTTTCCAATAGCTCCTTTAGTTATTTTATCTTTAATTCCAGCTTGAACTAATTGTCTCTCCAATGTTTCTATTGTACCTTCTTTATCTTTTAAATTTTCTTCTAAACTAGCAACTTGTGATTGTAATTGACTATAAATACTTTTACGTTCCATAAGTTGTTTTTTATTTCTTATATCAGTTTGTTCAATCATAGCTACATCATCTATTAGTCCAGCTTGGAACCATCTAAAATATTCATCTAATAATGCCCATCTATTAACTGGTTGAGTTGAACCTGCAACAATCCTAATATCATATTTAGCTGATTGAAAATCATTATATCTATTTATTACTTCACCAAAGTCATTATATATTGGAATATTAATTGATACTTCTTGAATTTCTCCTTCACTTGCTCCTGCTTGTGGTTGAACTATTCTAAATACTTTTTGTGAAGTATATGTAAATTGTGCTAATGTTTTAAAAACTTTTCCTAATTGTTCTAAAGCTGGTTCTACTATATTATTAATCCATTGTCTAATTCTTCTAGTTCCATATTCATCCATTGCCAATAAACCTCGATATGTTTCTGTGCTTGGTTCTCCAATACCCTGCATACTAGAAGAAATACCGCTAATATATTCTATATCTGCTTTTCCTGTTTGAGTAATTGTAAAAAATGCATTATTAATAGGGGCAGGTTGAACTGGAGTAGGAACTTCAAATCCTTGTCTATATTTTAACATAGCTCCAGGAGAACTTGAATATCTTTCCCACTCTTCTTCATCTACACTACCTTCAGTATATAACCATCTAAGATTAGAAGCTAAATTTGCATTATGTAACATAATTTGATGTGCTTTATTTATTTCTCTTTGTTTTCCTATCATAGGAGTTACAGCTCCAACCGCATATGGAGTTCCTGTATGAGTATAAGGAATTGGTACTATTGGATATTCCTCAATAGGTAATATAGCTTCATATAAATACATATCCCCTACTGATGCGCACATTTTTATTTGAGTTTTAAAAAATTCTACATAATCTACAACAATATCTGAAAAATATTTTTCTTTCATCGTTTCGTCAAAACGCTTTTTTTCCATTACCTGTTGAACTGTTCTTGTTTGGACTTGAGTTAATTCAGCTTCGATAATAGCTTGTTGTTCTTGAATTTTACCTTCCATTTCTTGCATAAGTTTTTGCAATTCTAAATCTCTTCTTTCAGGAAGTATTTCTCCTGCTTCAACTAAATTATCTAACTCGAGTTGTTTTTCTTTGAATTGAACATTTAATGTATCTCTCAATGTTTTAGTTTGTTGTTGTGCTTGTTCTTGTATCATTGCAAGTTCTTCTGGTGTTGGAGGTTGTTTAACCCAAACATTTACGAAGGCTACTTGTTCTTTAGAATAAACTTCATAGAAATCTAAAACATCATCTTGTTCCCCTTCTAATGTATATGATTCATTTTCTACATCTCCAGGTTGAATTACTTCTGATTCATGTACATCTCTAAAAGAATATTGTTTACTTTCTATTGAACCTGTTGCTCTTACAATTTTCTTTTTAAATTGAGGAAACAATCTTATTAAAGCAATTCTAGGTAAATTCTTTTGAACCATAATATATGAAGCATCTCTAAATAAAAAATCTCTACTCATTGGGTCTACATATACATCATAAGGGTCAATAGTATCATAAATAACTTCACCAGAACCATTATCAGCATTTGAATCTATTCCAACTTTAAAAATTCCAATTCCTTTTACCAAAGAATCTTGTATTACAGAACTAAACATACTTTTTCCATCTGATAAATGCCAACAATAATCTGCTACAGCACTATGGACATTGGCTATATCTACATCACTACCTTCTGTACCAACTGCTTGCCATCTTGGATTTTTTGCCGTAACAAAAAATTTCATTATATCTATAGCTGGAGTAATACGATTTATAGTAAAATCTGGCATACCAGACTCTTGCAACATTTCTTTTTCTTCTGCAGATAATTGGTCATTCAAATAAAAATCCATGCTTTTCTGAGAATCAGTAAACCATTTTTTTCTATAGTAATTATTAGCTTTTTTAAATAACTGTCTATTTATTTCAGCTTTATTCTTTCTTCCTCGTTTAGCCATTTAATACCTTATTTCTTTTTATTTTTATTGCTTTCTTTACCAACGGCATATCCAAGACCACCAGCACCAAGCGCCGCTTTTTGTGCTTCATTCATTCTTTTTGCTTTTTTTATTGCTTTAAAAGCTTTCTTGGTCATTTTATATGGAAGGGTAAATTTTTTCGCTGGATTGAACAAAAGCTCAGCAGCTTTAACTACGCCTGTTCCTACTTTTTGTGACATGCGCATTCCTTTCTCTATCTTATCAGCATTTTTTGCTAAGTATCTTTGATATGCTCGTATTGTTTCTTGTCTAGCATCTTTTTTTGCCATTACTGACTCCTATTGTTAATTTAATCTCTTATCTCAAAGTGAGGTAAATCATCAAAGTTGTTATCTTTTAATTCTGTATCTCTATCCCAATCTCCACCCCAACGAATATTTAAACCCATTGAAGCAGCAATACCCATAACAAATCCAGCAAAATATGTAAAACGTTCTCTATCTTTCCAATCTATTGGATAAGGAGCAACGTCTACAGCTAATGATGGATATTGATTATGTCTACCTTTTGGATATTTTAGTTTACTAAAACCTTCTTCAAATAATTTATTCTGTTCTTCTTCGCCACGATGACCTTGTAGAACAGTACAATCAAAATCTTCTACTACTCTTTCAAATAGCTCTATTAATCTTGGGTCACAAGTATTTAATCTTTCTTGTGATTTTTTTCCAAAACTTGCCATTATTTATTTCCCTTCATATAATCAAACAATCTATCTATTAAATCAATTTCTCCAATTCTATCTTTTAGATTAGAACCTGCTTCTATAATTCTATCCAAGGGGTCAACTCTTTCTTCATCGTATAGTCCTTCATATTCTTCGTCACTCATTTGTTCTCTATAATTATCTCCATACTTGTCCCACATTTCATATTCGCCTGTAAACATTAAATGTGCTGGTAAACCACTTTCTTCTCTATGAACATAAACAGGTATATCAGAATGATTTAGTCCCATATCTAATAATTCAACTCTTTTTGCTACAGCTTCTTTTGTTTGAGGTCCTATAATACCATCTATTTTTCCTTTATATAGACCTAAATCTTCTTTTAGATTTCTTTGTAACGATATAGCCTCATCTGACCCATCTTCAGGATATAAAGGTAAATCTTGAGGTTCATTATAATGACTTGGCATAAATTATTCCTTATTTTTTATAAACTTTTTCTGCTCCAGCAATTCCAAACGAACCTAATGTTACCCAAACAAATGAATTATAAATATTATCGTTAATTATAATTTCCTGTCCTAATAAACCTGTTACTAAATCTACAATTCCAAAAACACACATTAGTGCAAATGAAATAAATCCAATAATAGATTTTTCATTATATTCGTTCTTATCTTTAAATATTGCCCACATCTTTCTTCTCCTTTAAGCTACTATCCAACTTTTAGCTTTTCTTTTTGGTTTGTACCATCTTGGTTTATCTTTTGACCCATCAGATTTATAATTAGGGGGAAAAGCGTGCAAATTAGCATAATATAATCCCTCAATTGTATCATCATGAGCCATTCTTGGTCCAAATGTAATGATTTCATTAATTAAATCAAACATATTTTCTCTAAAATATAAGGAACCTACACTAAAAATGCCACTTAAACCTGAATAAATTCGATTTCTTTTCTGTGTTCCTCCTGGTTTTTCAGGAATTACGCTAATATCATAACGATTAATTCTCCTCCTTTCGTCATTTAACGCTTGAAAAATACTTCTATTCATAGCAACATCTTCTACTGTAGCACTCTTGCAATTGTATTTATTATACAATTCAATAATATAATCTACTACTCCTTTTTTATCTATAATGTTTCCATCTTCTCCTTTTGCTCCCAATGTTGGAATACTACGATGTCTTTCATATTCTAATACATATCTATTATTATTTGCATCAACTGCTATAACCATAATAACGCTAAAGTCTGATTCTTTTGTATCAATATCTGTAGCTGGGTCACATCCTATAAAGGTATTAACAGGAACTTTATCTCCATCTCTAACAATATAACTTAAATCCTCTTCCTTGTCATATTCATAATATCCTTCCCAATATTTAATATGTTTTTGTGTCCAAACTGAATCTTCTTCTGATTGAACTTGCATCATATATTCTTGATAGAACTTAGATGGCGTTCCACTATCTTGATAGAATTTCTTTTTTTCTGCTAACTTTTCTAATGGAAACCACCCTGGCCAGAGAGATGTACCATCAGGCAATATAGCCTTATAAGTAATTACTCTCCACGCAAAATCGTCTTTATTTTCTTTTTGACGTTCATAATTAATGATGAGATTGTTAATAAAACTATCGTAGTGCACAGGAGTACCATTAACCCTAAGCCTACCAGTATGAGGCTCAATAGCAGGATAAACCACAGCAGTAACGAGATTAGAGTTTTTACTACGTGCTTCAGCTGTGATTGTATTGGCTTCGTGTTCGAAGTCGTCGAGAATAATAAGGTCGTATCTCTTATGTAACTTAGCCCCTCCTCTAATCCCTGCAACATTCGATTTACTAATGAGTTTACATCCATTGGTTAACTCCACATCTTCTTCTGTCCATTTCTTTCCTTTCAAATTACCAAAGTAATATTTTATTTTATCGTTATACTCAAAGTGATATTTAATATAATCCATATTCCCTACACTTAATTTTTGAGTAGCGGATACCCAAGCATAGAATAACATATCGTCTTTAGGACAAAAACAAAAATCTTTAATGATACTTGCTTTCGTCAACACAGTCTTTCCATGTCCTCTTGGAAGAATAATAGCTAATTGCTTCGCATCTCTATCATCAATAGCATCCGCCATCTCATAGTGAAAGGGAGGAGTTTCACTTCTCATAAAATCGTCAGGTAAAAATAATTTACCAAACGCTATTAAGTCTTTACTTGCTAGCCTTAGCGCTTCTTCCGCTTTGCTTACGTTTTCCTTGTTTATGTTCATCTTTTTTCTTTTCTTCTTCTTTGATAATTTTTTCCATATATTTTTTAAATTTCTCTTCGTCTTTATTCATATGAATATATTTATCAAGTATGTTATCAATCATCATTACATGACGTTGTAATATTTGTAATTCCATTGCTATTCCTTTAATAGCTCTTAACAAGTCATGTTTTGTTAATGTTTTTTTATTCATCTTAGCCATTAGCCTTGACCTACCTTTCTTTTTTTATACTTAGGACTTTCCTTAGTATAATATTTAGTGTTATTAGACATACCTTGTCTAGTTTTCTTCTTTCTTTTAACCCTCTTTTGGAAGGTTCCGAATATTCTTCTTCTCATTTAGTACCTCAGTATCCATCTGCTACCACACTTTTTACATTTAGTTAAAAAGCTGATAAATTCATACCACTTGGTTCTTTTCCAAACATGTTTACATTTCATGCAATACATTTTTACTTCTTTTTCTTAGTTTTTTTCTTAGTAGTTTTCTTTTTTTTCTTCATATTATAGTTTCTTCTTAAATCTCCTGTATCTAATTTTTTCATTTAATTCTCCCAACAGTTAATACGTTCTCTATCAAATTCCATTGTAATCCAACCCGTGCGTTGAATACCATAGAAACTATATCGTGCATAATCAGCATATCTAAGGAACGACCCTCCTCTTACATACCATTTACGTCTTAAGGTCTCTTCTCCTTTATCATCAATAGTCAAAGAATCCATTGGCTTACAATACAACTGGTGGTTATGTCCTAAAAAGTATACATCGCCGTCAGAATAAACTGAAGCCATTTTATCAAGTTCCGTATCCCCATTCTTTGCTCCACTCTTTCCATGCCCACTTACTAAAAACCAATCTTTTTCTCCGACTGAAATTTTAGCATATCCAGGCAATCTGAAATATGGAACATCCATTTCACTTGCTAAGGTTTTACATACATCAAAATCTAAGATATTGAAACTTCTTAGATAGTCGTGATTCCCTCCTCTTAAAAATAGGCATTTATCTTGTATGGGTTGAACAAGTTTTAAGAAACTTAAATATTGTTCTTCTGGTGGAATGCCTTGACCTCTTTGGTTTATTTTGTAATTAGGGGGAATCAGTTCTATCATATCTCCGTTCCCAAACCATCGTGCATTTGGGTCTTCATATATAATCTTGATTGCCTCTTGGAATTTCTTTAAATCAAACTCATTCGCTCCAACATGTATATCCGTTAATCCGTGGATACGAACTTTCTCATCTGATTTATAATGAAATAGTTTTCCAGGCTCTATGTGCATCTTATCATATTCTTTTACATCTGATGGGATAGGTATTGAAAACCACTTCCCACAACTTTTGCAACTAAATTGCTGCTTTACTGTCTCTTTATTTCGTTTCTTACCTTCTTTTTTAGTAAGCATACTACTACAATGTGGACAAATCATTTACTCCTCCTCTTTTGGCGATGGTAGAATTTTTCGTTGAGCTCCTTCTATTTCATCAGGGCTAAATCCTTGAAACATTCCAACAACACCTGTTTCTATTTTCTTAACTTGATTACCTAGTGTACCGATTGCTTTCCCTAATTCCTTTAAGGATTGCAATGCGATATTTTGGTCTTCACTTGTATCTGCTAATTGTTTGAGGGACCCTAATATATATGCATGGTCTATCCCAAGTTCCTTAGCGATTTCTTTAGATGTTTTTTCTATCTCACTCATTACTCTCTCCTGTTTAAGTAATATCACTGCTTTTTTTCTAGCTTTATTTCGATTTGCTTCAGTAAATGCTTTCATATAAGCACTCACAGCATCTTTTCCAACTGCCACGCTAGTGGCAAAAATTTTTTCCCTGTTTGTACATTTGGTACGTTCCTTCACTCTTTTGTTTGTATTCTTGATTTTGGTACTAAATGTGTAGCGATTTGGATGTTTCTCAAAGTCGGTATCCATATATGTTTTCTTTGCATTGATAAATGTTCCAACTATGGTTCTTACATACCCTTTTGATTGTTTATAATTTTTAGAATCATTTGGATGCTTTAATTCAGTAGACACTTTTAATAGCTGAACAATACGCTTATCATCACTCAACACCCAATCACCTTCCTTTGCATCTCTCCATTCGGAGTGAAGTATCCCGTTGGGATGGTCCGCCTTCCATTCTTTTTTATTATCATACACGTAATGACGTTTATGTCTTATCTTTCTACTTTCCACGAGATTTTCTTAATTGTTTGTGTAATGATTCAATTAAAAACATTACTTCTTTATCAACCCAATATTTTTTTCCATTGATTTCTATAGGTACACTTCTTGTTCCCTCGGCAGCATCGTCTTCATCTTCTATAGCCATCATGACTTCATCTTCATCATTAATAGCATTTGATAGAAGGCGCTCTAGTTTTACTAGCTTTTCCATTTGTCCCAAAATTCGTTCTTGTTCCTTCTGAGGAAGTCTACTAAGCCAATTTATTTGTGAACCCATACTTTTTTTCCTTGACAAACTCTACGAAATCTTTTATCTTCAAGTAATCTACGTAGCTATCACAGATACTAGTAGATAATAGTAGATTATGTAGATTTCTTTTTCTTTGTTACTTTCTTTTTCTTTAAATCGCTTTCTAAAGCTTTCTCACGTTCTTCTTCTACTTTAGCTATTGCGATATTAAGCAGTTCTTCATATTGCTTACGTTCTTCTGCTTCTTTTCTAGCAACCCCAGTTAGAGCGTTGCCTCCATCTAAGTCTTTACTTGTTATATATCCGTCATCTGACATTATATACTCCTTTATTTAAGTTTCTATATGAATCTACGCATAACCCCATGTTATTTGCAAGAAAAATTATAGCATTTTGAAATGTAGCTATATACTCACACACACCCCCTATGATGGGGTTTATGTATATAACGATTTACGTTATAATTAATTTAAATTAAACGATACGGAGGTATCACATGAGTGAATGGGATAAGAATCTATTAGAAGATTCAAATGTAACTAAAATGATTTCAGATTCTCGCAAGAGGCAAGCTGCTGTATATTTAGATAAAGCAGAAGCTTGTATGGATGTACCAACTAAGAAAACAAGAAGAAACAAAGCTGGTATCACATATGTAGTAGACATAGATGACTATGAATTGTCTAAAGCAAGAAATGAAGCTGATAAGCAAAGAACACTTTATGTTCAAAAGGCAATACAGATATTGACAGGCAATGACTTAGAGTTCGCAGATCCAGAAGCAGAGATTCAAAAGCATAATCAAGAGTTCCTAGGTAAAGGTAATACTAGTAAAAGTAATACTACCAGTGGAGAAGGAGATAATGGTTAAATAATCTCATTATAGTAGGGAGTTATTAATTTAGCTCCCTATATCATTTTTTTTATATTTATATTTTCTATTATATACGATAAAAGAAGTAAAAGGATACATGTAATGTGTATAAGTGGATAAAATGTGTATAATATATATCCTGATGTGTATAACATGGGGATAAACTGTGAATAACAATTTAATCATAAAAAGAGGTAAAAGATATGAAACCAATTGTAGTGAGTTATAGTGAAAGAGATAAATTATTTAGAGAGTATATCACTGAGTTCAAAAGAAGATTTAATACTGAACCAAGTGCATTAGAATTACGTGTATTTATAGTTAATAATAATACAGTAGAGAGGTTATTAAAAAGTATCGAAGAATTAAAATCATTTGAAGGGGCGCAGATTCCTTAATATCGGTTAGTTTGATACAGGTTTGTTTTACCTCAGTTTGCGCCCTTTATAACAAGATTTAGATGTGTTTTATCTCATTTATGGGAGTTTTCTACATCAACTTAAGAAAATAAAAGATTTCGTTACTCTACGATGTCAAGAGTCGGCTACATATAGTCGTTAAATAAACCTTAGCAATGGGGTATAAAGTGTTGTATTTTCGAAAACAGATACAATGCGACATTTCGGTGTTTAAGTATGGATGAGAGTGCGAGGATACAGTTAAACAAATTCCTTACAAGGGTTTAATTGTGTCCAGATGGATTTAGCAAGTCCATTGAGCAGTGATGCAAAGCATTCATCTCTAGAATATGACATAGAGTGTAGGAACTTAATTGTTGTATTCAGTCGGCATATGTCTAGCTAATATGAAAGTATTAGATGATAGAACCAAGACCATGTAAACTTCTCCTACGAAGAGCATATGGATAAGATTTGTATTTTGTGGTTAGAAATAACTATGAAGCAATAACCTTAAGCACTTATCCTGCTATAGTTTTTACCAAAAGTGATGATGAATACATTATATCACATAACGATAACAACGAAAAGAGTCTTTTGGCGTTTGAAAGATAAGTCGCCTTGTGCTACTGATAACACGTAGCTATTTATTATCTCTCAAGGATAATAGTAATGTATACGAGACTTGTGTTTGGAGACGCGCATCTTCAACCGATTAGTAGTCTATAAAAAATAGATTATGCTGTATGCGTAGATTAGCTCAAACGATAAGAGTGGTAGTCTATAACTACCGGCGATGAGCATTACATATTTATAATATGTGGAAAAGTAGTTAACCAATACAAACCGTAAAGGATAAGGCTGCGAAAGTATGTTCACCATAAAGCGTATTCTCAACTTTATGAAAAATTTTAAAAAACTAGAAAAGAGGTAAATAAATTATGAGTAAAGAAAGACATATAATATCAATTAGTAATCGTAAAGGAACAATGATGGTAATAGATATTGAGACTTTTCCTAATAAAAAGAATAGAACAGGTAATCCTTATAAAATATCTAATACTAAACATGTTAAACTTGATAGGTCTAAAATAGTAGAACAAGAAGAAAAATAAAAGAAAGAGGTAAATATATGAAAATAAAGAAATATGTGTATAAACAAAAAATTGATAAAAAAAGTCAACATTATAAAAGTTTTATGAGAAATCTTAGAGCTTATAAAAAGTTTATAGAAATTAATGGTAGATTACCAATGCAAAGAACTGTTACAACATTTAGACCTAGAGCAGAACATCGTTTATATACTTGGGCAGCACAGTTAAAACATTATAAATCTAAACAAACATTACCTGAATGGAAATATGATTTATTAAATGAAATACCTGGATTTTTATGGAGTAAACAAAACAATGTTTGGTATAGTAAATTTGAGGAATGTAAAAATTATATTGAAAGATATGGAATTACTCCTCCTCAAATAAGAATGGATAGATTTCCTGAAAGAATTGAAAATGGGAAATGGATTTCTCCAATAGATGATAAATTACATAGATTATCTGTTTGGTGTTTAATACAAAGAAATCATTATAGAAAGAATACTTTGAAACCAGATAGACTTGATAATTTAATAAATATTGGATTTGATTTTGAACCAGAATACGGTCCTGCGTATGTAACAGATAAAGAAGCAAATATTAAAACAGTACAAGGAATGGATTCTGAAGATAATATAAAATATCTTTTGAATGAACAGAAAGGTACTTGGAGGTTCTAATGGAAGAATATTGGTATGATGCTGATGCTGATATAATGTATTATAGTTGTTTAACATTATCAGAATATTGGCAATTAATAATAACTACATTGTTAGTTTGGGAATTTATTAAATATTTATATAGGAGATTACAATATTATGTTAAGATTTAAACATGGAAAAGATACTCAAACAGTTAAAATATTAAGACATTTAAAGAAATATGGTAATATTACAAGCTTAGATGCATTTGAATATTATCGTGCAACAAGGTTAAGTGCTATTATATTTAGACTTAGAGAAGAAGGTTTTGATATTGATACTAGAAGAATACATCATAAAGAAGCAAGTTTTGGTAAGTATGTATTAGAAGATACTCAAAATAATAATCAGTTATTTTATGATTTAAGAAGACTTTTATAATTTCGTTTACCAACGATAATAAGACGAATATGATAGCTCATAATGTTAATAAGAGAGGTTTTTAGCTTTTCCTTTAGCCTCTCTTTTTAGCATGAATAGTATTGTTAATAACATGAAATATTTGTATATTCTTTTGGAGGATAAATGATAGATATTCAAAAAATATATAATGACTACTTAGAAGAAAAACGTGTTGAAAATCGTAAGAAATATGAAGATGTTAAAGGATGGTTTTCAGCTAGTGCTGCTGGTAGTTGCTTTAGAAAGCAGTTATATCGTTCACTTGGTGTAGAAGGTAGTCCAATTGATATTCGTAGTAATCGTTTATTAAGATTGGGAACTATTGTTCATGCTGATTTTGAAAAAGCATTAAAAAACTATAGTGAAGAAGATGTTACAGTAGTAGCAGAACATCGTATAAAGATACCAGAACTTAATGTTGTTGGACATTTAGATGTTGGTGTTGTAAATGAGAAACAGGAGAAAATTCATGTGTATGATATTAAAACATCAGGAGCATGGAAATGGAGGATGAAGTTTGGTAAAAATCCAGATAAAAATCCTTCAATCAACTATGAACTTCAATTAGCTACATA
>CEUO01003516.1_pt1 | contig 12055 bp, 9 predicted proteins | sample 531391 | NCBI WGS metagenome assembly CEUO01 (sample SAMEA2622799, study PRJEB7988) | marine metagenome | isolation source: saline water (ENVO:00002010), including
CTACAAAAGAATCTTAATGCTAGTACAAGAATTGTAGTTAATCAGGGGGGTACAAGATCAAGTAAGACATATTCATTAGCTCAATTAATAATACTTAAAGCGTTACAATCAAAGGGAAAGGTGTATACTATTTGTAGGAAAACACTACCAGCTCTTAAAGGAACTGCTTATCGTGATGTAATGTCAATTCTTGAAAAGCACAATCTATACAATCCTGACAATCATAATAAGTCAGAACTCACTTATAGGCTAAATGGAAATGAAATAGAATTTATTAGTGTGGATATGCCTCAGAAGATTAGAGGTCGTAAGAGAAATATACTATGGCTTAATGAGGCAAATGAGTTTAGCTTTGAAGATTGGATACAGCTCTCATTAAGAACAACAGAGAATATTTATTTAGATTTTAACCCATCTGATCCTTATAGTTGGATCTATGATAATGTAATAAATAGAGATGATTGTACTTTTATTAAATCAACATATTTAGACAATCCTTTTTTACCTGATGAAACAATCAAAGAGATTGAAAGGTTAAGGGATTTAGATAGTAACTATTGGCAGGTTTATGGAAAGGGTGAAATAGGAAGTATGTCAGAACAAGTTTTTAGACAGTTTGAAATATGTAATAATGTGCCAACAGAGGCAAGGCTAATAGCTATAGGGCTTGATTGGGGTTACTCTAATGATCCTACAGCAATAGTAGAGGTATATAAATTAAATGATGATTTGTATATAAATGAATTGTTATATGCTAAAGGTTTAACTAATCAAGATATAGGTAATAAGTTAAGGGAGCTTAATATAACAAGGCAGACAGAAATAATAGGAGATAGTGCAGAACCTAAATCAATAGAAGAAGTACATAGATTAGGGTTTAATATTAAAGGGGCTAAAAAGGGAGCTGATAGTATTAATATGGGAATTGATGTATTGAGAAGATATAAGTTACATATAACAAAGAATAGCACAAACGCTATTAATGAGTTTAAATATTATAAATGGCTAGTAGATAAGAACGGTCAGGTTATAAATAAACCAGCTACAAACCAGGCAGATCACTTAATAGATGCTATTAGATATGTAGCTTTAAACAAGCTTACTACTAATTATAGTGGTAAGTATTATATATTATGAACAAAAACACTAAAATTATATTTATTTAAAATGAAGTACGAAGAAATAGAATTAAAGATACCTACTAGCTGGAATGATATAACAATAGGAATGTATCAACAATTTGTTAAGATTAATAAAAAGAAGTTTGAAACAGAAGAAGAAAGAACAGCAGAATTAATTTGTGCCTTATGTGAAGTAAAGCCAGATCAATTAGAAAGATTTAAGTATAAGGATTTAAAATATATAGTAAATAAAATATCAAAATTAATGGATAGTGAGATAGATGATAAAACGCTAGTAAAGAAAGTAGATTTTAAAGGAACTAAATTAGGCTTAATACCAAACTTTAGCTCTATTACTTTGGGTGAATTTGTTGATATAGAAAGCTATTGCAAAGATTCTTATAAAAACCTACACAAATTAATGAGTGTAATATATAGACCTATTGTAAAAGAAAAAGGGGAAAAGTATAGTATTGAAGAATACAACCCTGATGAGTTTAAAGCAGACGAGTATTTGGATTTTCCAATAGTAGCATCAATGAGTTCTTTGAGTTTTTTTTTTCGTTTAGGCAAACAACTCAAACTCGCTTTGCTCAAATATTCGAGCAGGGAAGTGGAGAGGAAGATCAAAAAGCTGAAAAGATTACAGAGAAGTGGGGTTGGTATAATGTGATATTTGCGTTGTGTAATGAAAACATTTTAAATGTAGAGCAAGTAACAAGATTAGAATTATATTTAGTTTTAACTTATATGTGCTATAAACAAGATATACAAAGCCAACAAAATAATAATTATAGTAAATACAAAGAATGATAACATATAAAAATATATCAGATATATTTCAAGATATAGCTACAAATCATTATTTAATAAACTCTTATCATAATGGGTTTTTAGATGAGGTAGATGTAGATAAGATGAATGAAAGTAACTTCCCTATACTATATGTAGAGCCCTCAACAGCAACAATAGATCAAGGTGTGCTAACCTATTCTTGTAATGTTTATGTATTAAATTTATTAAAAGAAGATTTAAGTAATAGAGAGGAGGTTTGGTCTAGTACATTAGAAATAATGCAAGATATTATAGCAGAGTTTAAACAAAACTTATCATTACAAAGAACAGGGGGAGATAGTGGTAAAAAATATAGTTATGCAGAAAATGAAATAGTGTTAGAGCTACCAATAAGCACAGATCCTATTACTGCAAGATTTGCTAATATATTAACAGGTTGGGTTTCAGGAATCTCATTACAGGTTAATAATGCTAATTCACTTTGTAATGCTCCTATTGAGCCAAGTGATAAAAATGCTAATATATAATGCAGATAAACATTAGAAATCCAAGAACAGGAAGATTTAGCAGGGGGCCAGCCACTAATTCAATAAAAGCCTTTAAGGATTTTGGTACAGAAATAGTAACAAAGGGTAAAAAAATACTAAAGAAAAGTGAAAAGAAAGGATCAGGAACATTAATAAATGACTATAAGTACAAATTTAAAAAGACAAAAAACTCAATGGAATTGACTTTTGAATTTGGTGGAGCTAAAGATTATTGGAAATTTATAGATCAAGGTGTTGTTGGTACAGGTGGGGCAAGTACAAGTAGAACAAAGTCAGGAGAGCAAAGTGCAAGAGGGGGAACAGGAGTAGCAAGAGGTAGAGGGAGTAAATATAAATTCAAATATGACAATCCAGCTGGAAAGTTAGTTGAAGCTTTAGAGGGTTGGATAAGTAGTAGGAGTATTCCTTTAAAAAATAAAATGACTATAACTCAAACAGCTTTTGCTATGGGTTATTCAATTAAAAGGAGAGGCTTAGAAAGAACTTTGTTTTTTACTAAGCCAATGGATCAAATGTATAAGAAAATGCAAAACAGGGTGTTAAAGGCTTATGAAAAAGATTTTGAAAAGGTTGTAGCTAAAATGGATCCTGTAATAGCAATATTAAAAGATAAATCGGAACTTTAAAAAATGGCGTATACAATAGAACAAAAACCAAACCAATTAGCAGGAGCAAATAGCCCTATGGTTTATGTATTAAAAGAAAGTGATGGGGCAATAACAGGAGCTAGTAAATTTAGATATATAGCACAAGTGTATATAAGCACAACAGATGCTAGTACTTGGGTAGAAAAGGCTAAAATAAAAATATATAAAAATGCAGCAGGTGTTGGTATATTAGATATACATAAAATAGTAAGAACATTTTTAGAAACTCAAACACAAGTATCAATAGAAGATCCATCAGGAACATTTACAGAACGAACAGGAATTACAGGCAACATACATTGTGCAGGAGTTAATATTATTACTAAACCATTTTCATCTAACACAAGTCAATTAGTAGGAGTTAAATTAGTAGGTGGATATGAGAAGTCAACAAGTGCCACAACAGCTCCAACAGAAACATTAAATCAAGCTAATACAATAATATACTCAATACCTGCAACTACACCGTTTACATTAACAGCAGCTAATATAGGCGGTTTAGATGAAGATGGAGAAAATAACCCTATGACTAAATTTGTTCCTGGTAGTAGCTCAAAGAAGTTTTTAACTAATGCTCCTACGGTTCAATTTGTGAGAGGTGGAGATGATACAGCAGATAATTTAGACCACGCAACTGTTGGCTTTATACAAGATGGATTGATAACTGATGGCGATCCTGTTGTTAGAATATATATTACTTATCACCAAGCAGACGGAACAACTATAGGAACGCACTATTTTGTTAATGAAATAGCAGGGGGTGGAATAGCTACTGCTGATGATGTTAGAAATAGCTTGTTATACTTTGGTTGTGGTACTAAAAATTTAGAAGCTCAAAGCGATAACACAAGTGCTAGACCTAGTGAGAATGACGGTTGGGTTTATTATAAAGTGTGGGGGGCTAATGGATCAGGCACTTTAGAAACGCAAATATATTATTTTTATAAATATGGAGCTAATACTGGCGTAAACAATAGACACCAAATCTGCACAAGATATAACAACATTAGATTGGCTTGGGTAAATAGATTAGGTTGTTGGGACTATATGAATTTTAGAGGAAAGTCAGTTGAGGGCGTTGATATTAAAAGAAGCGAAATGGAGAGTGTGCCTGGAACTTGGAATAATGCAACTTTTGCTTATGAAAATCAAGAGGGGGGAAGAAAGATTTTATTTACAGAAGCTAAAAGAAAATTAACTATTAATTCTGATTGGTTAAATGAAGATGAAGCAGTATGGTTAGAGGAATTATTTACTTCTACTCAAGTACATCAAATACAAGACGATAGTGTTGTTTATCCTGTTGTAGTAACAAATAAATCATATACTAAAAAAACCAGCGTAAATAATAAGATCAAAATACAATACAAAATAACATTAGAATATGCAAACAAAGTAAGAACTAATAGCTGATGGATATAAGATTATTAGCATATCGAAGAAACACAACCTCAGAGGGAACTTATGATTTAACTCAATTTGAATTAGATTTACAAAAAGCTCCTAATGTAGTAGCTAATTATAATTGGATAAATTTAAAAGAGCCTGATAAAAGAAAATCTAGTTTTAGTCAAACACTTAAACTGCCTTTTTCCAATAGAAACAATAAGTTTTTTGAAAATTACTTTGATGTTAATTTAGATACTTTAGTATATAATGCTAAAATAAAATTTAACGCTATTCTTTATGTGGATAGTATTCCTCAATTAAAGGGCTTTATACAACTTAAAGCTGTTTATTTAAACGCTAGAGTTTATCAGGTTGTTTTATTTGGAGCAACAGCAGATTTCTTTACTGATATTAAGTCAGCTAAATTAAAAGATGCTTTTAAAACTACTAGCACCACAGATCCTGATGTTCAATTAATAGATGGACAGCTAAGTCATTTTTTAACTCCTGCTAATATAGTTAAAAGCTGGACATCAGGAGTAACATTAGCAGGTGGTGGTAGTGATAATGACATACTATACCCTATTATAGATTACGGACATACATCTTCTCCCTATTCAAGCTCTATGTTTTGGACTCCTGATGATTTATACCCTACAGGAATAGGTGCCCCCACAAATAGTGCAGATTTTTATGGAACGGTTAGAGCAGGAGATTTAAAACCTGCAATAAGAATACAAAGATTAGTTCATATAATAGCACAAAAAGCAGGTTATCAAATTAAAAGTGCTTTTATGGGTATTGATGATACAGCAGGAACTCCAATAACAGACACTCAATTCTTTAGTAGGTTGTTTATGACTTTAGCTAATCAATTTCAAAGAGTTCAAACTTTATTTAATTCTGTTGAGGGTAGTCAAGTTCCTTTTATTGGATTTAGTGCTTCTTTAAGTGAATTTGTCTATCCTACTATGCCTTGTGTTATGGAAGCAAATGACCCTCCTTTTCCTGACAATCTTCCCTACACTAACTATAATGAATTGTGCTACCCTACTTTAGCAACATTCACTACTGCCTACGATCCTAATAATTTATTTTCAGTAGATTCAACACCTCCACCTGCTGAATTTGGAGCACTTGCTTATCGACCTAAAATTACTTTTCCAGCAGATTTTGATGGAGATGATGTTACATTAAGCGAGGGTAATTTTCCTGTAAAGGTGACAGCAACAGTAGTGATACCCACTTCAACTATTCAAGGAACCGATTTAGGTGTTTGTACCGTAGCTATGGCTTGGTCAGAGGGTGGAATGGTAATGAATTTTGATGATGAATTATATGGTTTAAGTCCTGGAACTCATACTATAGAATGGACTTATAATATGAATTGCACACCTAATAATTCTTATGAGTTTTTTATGAGTTTTGAGGCTTATAATATATATAATTATGATGTCCCAACAAATAATACTTGGGAACCTAAAGTTACAGCTTTAAGTATAGAATCAATAAATGGTGGGGTAAATACTTTAATGGGTGGTGGTGAAAATGGTTTAGTTTCAATTCATCACAATTTACCTGATATGACACAATCTGATTTTATAAGAGATTTAGTAAACAGGTTTAATTTAGTTATTCAAACAGACGCAGACAATGAAAAGTTATTACTAATAGAGCCTTATCAAGATTTTATAGACGCTGGGAGTATTCAGTATTGGACAGATAAATTAGATATATCTAAAGAAGTAGTTATAAAATCTACTAACGAATTACAATCTAAAACTTTAAAATTTAGTGATTTGTTAGACAAAGATATTTTAAACGAAAGATATAACAAGCTCTATGATGTGGTTTATGGGCAATATGAAAAGCTACAATTATCAGATTTTGCAAAAAAGGACTTTAAAAACTTTAGTGTGTTTTCTCCTTTTATTGCACAAGGAATACCCTATTGGACTAATGGTGGAATAAATGGTGCTATACCCTCTGCTGATGTTGCGTTAGCTTATTTATTTAAAGCAGAAGTAGGGCAACAAGCTACAGCTACAGACCTTAAGCCTAAAATGTTTTATTATAGTGGAACCCCTATAAATGTGCAAGGATCAAACCCTAACACAAGTAATAATTATAGCTTTCATATATACTCAAATGGATATTTAACAAATAATGACGCACACCCCTCAGATGACAACAACGGATCCGCAAATAAGTTTCCTTTGTGTTTACAATACAATTTAGACAATTTATCTACAGGAGTAACATCAACAACAAAAGTTTTAAATTGGACTTATTACGGAAACAATTTTAATACAGGATTTACTTTTAATTTCTTTGGAGATGTTTATACGGATCACGGTTTTTATCACGACTATTGGGCACAGTATATAAATGAGATATATAGTGATGAAGCTAGAATAATGGAATGTTATTTGAATTTAACACCAGAAGATATACGGACTTTTTCAGGTAATGGCTTTCAAAATACATACTTTATTAAAAATACTTTGTGGAGAATTATTAGTATAAGTAATTATGCTGTTGGTAAAAACCAATCAACAAAAGTAGTTTTATTAAAGGTGTTACAAAAGTTAAGTAATGATTGTGGTAATATTCCTAGTATTAGTCAAACAGGGCAGATAACTTGGGTTGACGCTGGTACAGGAGCTTCGGTTGCGAGTGTTACTAATGTTTGTTGTGAGGAACAAAACGAAAATTGGACTTTTGTACAAACTAATGCTACTACAGGAGTAGGAGATTGTTATGCTATTGGTGGAGATAGTGGAGATACAAGTTTAGTAGATTTAGTTTCTCAAGAGGGGGAGATTATAATAGGTACAGATGAAACATTTACAGGTGATTCTAATGGAGATACCTCAGGTATGAATATGGCTATGATGCCGACAATACAAAACAATTTCGGAATACAAACATCTAAAGGACAGGGTAAATCTTTGACTTATTTTTGTGAATGTACTACCTATGATAATTCTACAGCAGTTAAAATTTCTTTTAAAGGCTATGATTCTAATATACTAGTATTTCCATTTTTTACTATGAACTATATTACTGTAAAATTATATGGTACTGTAATGTCAGGTGATAACACTAGAGATGTTGGTTATTTTGAGTATGATACAATTATAACAAAAAGAGGTGATACTAATGATTATGTAGGAAGTTCAGGGGGAACATTTTTAAAGCAGAATAAAGATACAAGTTTTAGTGCCCCAACGGTAAATATTACAAATTTTGACGGACATAATTGGTCGCCCACTATAACAGGTGGTGCTGATGAAAACATTTTCTGGGTAGCAGAAGTTAAAATTACTAGCACACCTATAAATATACCAACTTTAAGCACAAGGGCAGCTATTTATCAAAACGCAGATGATATATTAACGCAGGATCTAAATTACTTATTATGGAATTAGAATATAAAATAAAAATATTAGGCTATTTTTTTTCAACAGTTTTAACAGAAGTAGCTGATAAAGAATTTAAAGAAAAAGAATGGGATTTTGTTTATGGAGAAAACGAATTAACTAAAGATTATAAAAAGGTTATAAAACAATTTAAGAGATATGTCAGACACAAAGAAATTTAAAATAGTTGTAGATTCTAAAGGAGCTGAAAAGGGTTTAAAGAAAACCTCAAAAGGTCTTAAAGATGTAGGTAAGTCCAGCAAAATATCTGCAAAAGGCTTTAAGATGATGGGTACTGCTTTGAAGGCTATGGGGATAGGGTTAATTATTGCGGTAGTAGCAAAATTGACAGAGATGTTAATGAAGAATCAAAAAATATCTGATTTAGTAGCTAGAGTTATGGACACTTTAGGTCAGGTTATTAATGTTTTGGTTGATATTTTGTTTATTGCACTAAAGGCTATTGATAAGTTAACTTTTGGAATGCTTAATTTATCAGGTGAAGCAGATGGAGCTACTAAATCACTTCAAAAACAAAGAAATGAATATGAGTTACTTGAAGCTGGAATGGAGAAAATTAAACTCCAATATGAAACTCAAATTGAAAAGCTACGACAAATAAGGGACAATGAGCACTTGACAATGGAAGAAAGAATTGCTGCAAGTGATGCAATAGCCAAAACCCTAGATCAGCAATACGCTACAGAAAGAGCAAGGATCTTGGAGATGATTCAGGTTAAGAAAAATCTTTTAAAAGCAGATAGACATAATATAGAATTAAAGAAAGAGTTGTTAGCAGTTGAAACAATGTTAGCTGAATTAGACAATAGAATAACAAGTCAAAGATCAGAGCAAATACAATCTTTTAATTCGCTAAAAAGTTCACAAGTTAAATTATCCACAAGTTCAAGTAAAGCTATTAAAGAAGAAGTTAAGAGTATTGAATCTATGATCCTAGCTTTAGATAAATATGGTGGGAAAATAGTTTTATCAGAAGAAGAAAAACACAAACAAACTCTTACTAATATGGAAAAAGAGTTTTGGGATAATATATTAGCAATAAGAGAAAACCAATCTAAAGCAGATAAAAAGAAACAAAGAACAGAATTTGATAAAGATTTAAAAAACAATAAAAAAATATTAAACAAGCAAAAGGAAAGTTTAGAAGAATGGTATAGGTATTTAAAAAATGCTAGAAATGAGGAGGATCAAGCTACTGCTAGAGAAAATATAAAAAAATACAAACAAACTATTGCAGCACAAGAGGAGGTAGTAAGAATCTTGCGTGAATCAAGAGAAACACAAATTAGAAATAATGGAGCTTATAGTGAAGATGAGATAAAATTAATTGAAGCCTATAATAAAAAGAAAGAACAAATACAAAAAGACCACGATGCTAAAGTAAAAGCAACAGCAGAAAAAGAACAACAACGAATAAATGATATAAATTCTAGTGCTTTACAAATAGCAAACGAAGATTTACAAAGTGCAAAAAGTAAAGAACTTCAAGCTATACAGGATAAATACAAAAAAATATTAGCACAAGAAGAATTAGGGGAAATAGAAAGATTTGAAATACAAGAAAGGTGGAAAAGAGATAAGGAAGCATTAGACACAAAATATAATAATATAGAGAAAGCAAAAGAAAAAGAACAAAGAGATTTCTTTATAGATGGAGCTGTTCAATTAGCACAAAGTTTAACTCAAATTTCAGCAGCAAGAGCAAATAACGAAATAACTAATTTAGAAAAGCAATTTAAAAAAGGAGAAATAAGTGAAAAGCAATTTAATAAAAGAAGAAACCAAATAGAAAAAGAACAAGCTAAAAAAGAAAAGGCAGCAGCTTTGTTACAAATTGGAGTAGATACAGCTAGGGGTATTTCGGCAGCAGTACAGGCAGGAGCAGGAATACCTTTTCCAGGTAATTTAGCAGCAATAGCAACAGGGGTTTTAGCAGTTGTAGGTGGTATTGCTCAAGCGTCTGCAATATTAGGACAAACACCTGAGGGAATAGATACTGATACCGAAGAAGCAGGATTTGATGATGAGCTTGAGGGGGGACAGGCACAAGTACCATCTGTTACATTTGGGGCAGCAGGGGCAGATGCTCCACCTATTCAAGCTTTTGTGGTTGAGAGTGATGTTAGTGGCAGTCAGGCTTTAGCAGAAGATTTAGAGTTACAAGCAACCTTATAAACAATTAAGAACATTTTATATTTATAAATATGGGAAAGAAAAAATTAAAAAAAGTAGAGTTAATAATAGATGAACAAGAAGAAAGATTTGGCGTTGAAGCGATTAGTTTAGTTGAGTTTCCTGCGATAGAAGAAAACTGGGTATTCTTCAATAAGGATCAATTCTTAACATTAGCAAAATTAGATGAAGAACAAAAAACTTTAGTAGGGGCAGTACTCATACCCAACAAGGAAATCCCACGCTACGATCAGGAAGCAGATGAAAAGTATATTGTGTACTTTACGGAAGAAACTATTAAACAAGCACAAGAGCTATTTATGGCTAGTTTAAGGAACAATAACGCTACTTATGAACATAGAGTACCTGTAGAGGGAATGACGGTTGTAGAGAGCTGGATAAAAGAAGATAAGAAAAATGATAAATCTAATGCTTTTGGTTTTAATAAACTACCTATAGGCACTTGGTTTGTAAAAATGAAAGTTAACAATCCTGAAATTTGGGATAGTGTAAAAGAGGGTAAAGTAAGGGGCTTTAGTATTGAGGGGTACTTTACAGACAAATTAATTGAAGCGTCAAGACCTAAAGATATTATAGATCTAGCTGAAAAATGTACGGATTGTCCTGATGAAATTACATTAGGAAAAATTAGAGATTTAATATTAGAGAATGAATTAGCTGTTGTGGGAGCTTTAGATGGAGAGCCTTTATTTGCTACTAAAGAAGAAGCTAAGATATATGCAGAAATGTTTAAAGGTTGTGATGGCTTTCACACTCATAATGTAGATGGGGTGGTTAGATATATGGCTTGTAATAATCACGAAGAAAGCACAAAGCAAGAATATATAGAAGATGAATTTGGAAAAAAGAAAAAGAAATATACTAGAAAATATAAGTATGTAGAGTATGCAGGGTTTGTTAATAGACAAGCTCTAGCTAAATACCCTTGGGATCAATGTATAAGGGATATGGTAAAAGAATATGGCAATAAAGAAACTGCTGCTAAAGTATGTTCTGCTATTAAAAATAGGACAGCAAAACGCTGAGCCTGTGAACAATAATTTAAGTTTAATATTTATAAAAAAAAGGTAACAATGAGTACACTAGAAAAAATCAAAACGCTTTTATCAAAAAGCAAAGAAACAAAAATGTATGCTGAGATGATACTAGATGATGGTAGAGTATTAGCAACAGAAGATGAAAAATTTAATGTTGGTTCAGAGGTTTATGTTGTTGGAGACGATGGAGAAACAGAAAAATTATCAGAGGGGGAATATACTTTAGAGGACGGAACTAAAATAGGTATAGATGCAGAATCTAAAATATCTAGTTTAGGAGAGCAAAAAGTGGAAGCTGCCGAAGAAGATAAAGAGGAAGAAATAGACGAAGAAAAATTAGCTAAAGCAATAGATGAAGCAACACCTGATAAAGTAGATAAGGATAAAGCTAAAGAAATGGCTAAAAGAGTAAAAGAATACGCAGAAGAAGAAGAAAAGGAAGAAAAGGAAGAAAAGGAAGAAATGGCATCAGAAGCAGAAGATACTGATTGGGCTAAAACTTACGAAGAAATGAAAGACAGAATAGAAGCATTAGAAAAAGCTGTATATGGAGAAAATGCTGATGTAGAGGAAATGAAAAAAGATGAAAAAGTTGAAATGTCCAAAGATATGGTAAACAGTTTAGTTGAAGAAGTGGAACACTTAAGAACTAAAGTTGTTGAATTAGAAAAAGAACCAGGATCAGAGGGTTTTACTCACAATCCTGAGAAAAATAGCAAACAAGAAAAAGTAAACCTAGCAAAACTCTCTACACAAGAGAGGGTAGCTTACTTTATGAATAGTAATAATTAAAATTAATAAAATGAAAAAATTGAAAAAATATGAATTTGCTGATACAGTAACTTCTAACTATGCTGGAGAAGCTGCCGCTGGGTATATCTC
>CEUO01025868.1_pt1 | contig 12054 bp, 21 predicted proteins | sample 531391 | NCBI WGS metagenome assembly CEUO01 (sample SAMEA2622799, study PRJEB7988) | marine metagenome | isolation source: saline water (ENVO:00002010), including
TACCTTGTTCAAAACCTACGTCTTTTTCTACCATTATATCACCCTATTTATAGTAAATCTTTCATTTGTGGTAATTGTGCTTCTTGCACCCAACTCTCTATCTTCGGCATACCTACTGCATTTAATAAGGCATTATTATTATCGGAGAAAACATTAGGATTACCTTCCTTCATCTCTCCAAGTAATTTTTCCCACAATTGAGGGTCAGTTTGTATATCTTCTTGTATTTGTTTCTCTAATTTTTTAATCGCCCTTTTGTATTTCCATGAGTCAATTGCTTTACCCATATCAATATTAAATTTAACTGACGCGTAGGTAGCAAATGCGGCTAAGGCAATCGTTGTCAACAAACTTTTTTCGATTTTATCACTTTTTAGTATTTCTTGCCAAGTCATTTATTTTACCCCCAAAATTTCTTGCCAATTCTTTGGCTTTACTGCCTTTAATGTAAGTCCGGGTTTTGATATTCCATCCTTTGCATTAGGTGTTTCGAAGGTATTAATTTCATCTCCTAACACTTCTCTAATTAAAGCGTTAATGGATTTATTGTTAGGTGGAAAATATAATCTAATAGAAGTTAAATTTTCTACACCTACAACTTCGTTCCATCCCTTGACGAAGTTAAGTAAATCAATTTCTTCTGTCTGAATAGCATACGTTTGCATAGATAAGAATTGATTTAATTTATCTTTTGTCATATGTTTTTGATTTGCACCGGTATTGTATAGATTTCTATTATTTAGTGCTTCAGTAACTTTCTCTCTAACACTTTGTATTTGTGCTAATTGCTTCACATCTTTTTTATTGGTAGCATAGATATTGATTACTGTATCATCACCAAGAGTAACACCTTCTGTTGCTTTTAGGGCTTCTCTCGCAATACTTAGAATACCATGTTCACTTTCACCAGAAATTGCTTGCCATAGTGGTGGTTCTGCTTGACCCTTTTTTTTATTAGACCACTTCTTTTTTGCAGTTGCTAATTTACCAGTGAAACCCTCTTTATTTTTTATTGCCCAACGAGTATATTTATTATATGCAGGTGTTCGATAATGCCCATACATTTTCCCTCTCTCAATTGTGGGTGCTTCTCCTTCTCCGCCTTCTGTAAATCTAATAATTGTATGAAAAGGGATATTGCGTGGGTTCCACTTTTGTTGTTTTAGAACTGCTTCCATTCGGTCAATATCTAATCTTAATTGATTTTTATCATCTTCAGTAATAATATCCCCATCAAGAATTTCTGTTATTGATTCTAATAAAAGTCCAAGACCTTCAATATTTCTTGCCGCATCTCTTGCATAATCGGCTTCACCGTGCATTAATACTTCATCTAAAACTGTTTCAGGTAGACTTTTTGCACCTGTACCGCCGACAATTCCCCAATTTTTTCCATTGTCCCAACGAGTTTTCCAAGCATTATATCTTGTTTTTACTTTACGAAAACCGCCTCTTTGGGACAATTGTTCAAAGTCCTTGAATTTAGATGCCATCAATTATCACATCCACAATCATCGTCACAATCGCAACTATAACGTAAATTGTGCATGGTCGGTGCAAACCCTTGACTTGTTGTTAATGTTGGTCCTGTATTTTTTAATACATCCATCCAAGATTTAGGTGATTGATTTGTTGAAGCATATTTACTTTCAAACTTACGACGCCTTTCATCTGCTTCTTCAGCAGGTGTTAAAGGCGGGTCATATACATCTTCATATTCTTCATCCTCTTCTATTTGTCTTAACCTTGCTTGATATTCTTCTTCAGTTTCATCAATAGCGCGTTTGCGAGATTCCGCTCTTGTTCTTCTTTCTGTATAACCTTCTGCGGGTTGAACACCTTCTTGAGTGATAGGTGGACCATCTTTTCTTTCTTGGTCTGCAACTTTATGACTTTCTTGTTGTCGTTGTGTAAATGGATATTTCATCATAAAAGATGCGTGAATATATGCTTTAAAATCGTCTAAATGATTTTTAACTTCTGGTGACTTAAATGCCTGTTTCATTCCATCAGTAACAGCCTTAGCAGTTTGAGGGTCTAATTTAACTTTATGTTCTCCACTTTTAGGTTTTTCATCATCTTCTTCAGCAACATAATGACTTGCTTCTTCTCCCCCAAAACCTTCTTCAAATTGGTTCTCTAATTGACTTAAAACATTATCAATTTTATCATCAACTTTAGCACCTAATATTTGATTTGCTATTACTTGTATAACATTATCAGGTAGTTCTTCTAATGGATTAAGGTCCATTTGCAAATTCTGTTGTTCAGGAGGCGGGTCATCTCTACTCCTTCTTACATTAAGATAAGAGGTATCTAATACCACTGACAACATACTTCCTACTGCATCTAAAGTTTTCTTCATAATTGCTGTATATTCAGGAGATGCAAAAATCATATCTACATTGTAAATATCTCCGGGGTCATCAACAACATCAGGTGAATCTGGGTCAATTTCAGGAGGTGAAGTTGTAACAAATTCACCATCAACAGAATAACCGCCCGACATATACTTATGTTCTAAACTTTTCAAATATGCATTTACTGCACCTTTTAACATTTCGGATGCAATTGCAGTTCCAGAAGTCTTAATCTTTTTTGTCCAAGGTGGAGATTTGCCTCTAGTTAAATCAGACAGGTCCGCATCCGTTTTTTCTCCAGTAAACATATCAACTGCTTCTACATTTTTAGGTCCTAAATCATTCAACATTTGGTCAAAAACTTTCTCTATTGCTTTAAACCAATTAGAAATTTTAGCATCGTTCATAAAACCAAAATTTTCTATAAAGGAAAACTTTTTTCCACCAGAAGTTCGTTTTTCCCACCGCCTATTTCTACCATCTTCCTCTTTCGAGTCATCCTTAAGAATATATTTCCAACTCATTTTTCTTCCTCCGTTGCTTTTTTGAGTAATTCCATGACACTTAAAGGTATTCCTAATTCTTTACCTTTTTTAGTAAATGCTTTTAATGCTACTTCCCAATCAGAAATATCTTCATCAGATATTGCTTTCAAATATTCTTCCCAAGTCATATTAATCACCTTTTTGTTTTTTGTCTTGGAGGCGTTGTTGCATCTGAATCTAATCTTTTTAATGTTGGAACCATTACTCTAAGAGCCTTTGTACTTATATTATCTAATAATCTTTCATCTGCTTCAAATTCATTACGTTGTGGGTCATAAGTTCCAATTGGAATATGTTCATCAGTAGGATAAGCCTGTTCTCTCATTTGACCTGAAAAACTAGAATAAAGTTCTTTCTGTGATGAATAATCATTCATATAAACTTGTAAATAATAATCATCTTCAGCGTCAATATATAATCTAATTTGGCCTTTTTGTACTAAAATAATTGGTTCATCACCTATATCAAAAACACTTGCTTCATGTCCTGTTGTTTCATCGGATTCTCTTTCAACCCATGCATCTAAATGTTCTTTAATTAAATCACCTAAGCCCATTTCTATATCGGCTAATATTTGCCTTCTTCGTGAAGATTGGTCAACAGGCTTAAATTTCAAAATATCTTGCCATCTCATTTTAATCACCTAATAGTAAAACGCCACCACATCACTTTTTCCTTGATGTTGAGGATTAAAATGACTAAACCCTGCATATTTAGCCAAGTTTTGTAGACGTTCTTCATCCTCAATAGCCGCCTGTATAATATCTTCATAAATTTCGTCAAATTTATTAAAACTTAAAGTGTTTGCAGATGGGTAGTCACGCTTATATTCTTGTAATTTATCTTTTAGATGTTGATGGATTCTGCCCCATTTTGCATCATCTTTTAATATATCTTGCCAACTCATTCTATCCTCTCCTTTGCACCCCAATTATAATTTCCTCTTCCTTCTTTGATATTCAAAAGCATTGTCTTATATTTTGTTATTGCTTCCACAAGAACTGACGGTTTAATAGATTCATATATTCCTTCCCATTGTTTGTATACATCAATACTTTTTTGCATTTCATTGAGAACCTTGTCTAATTCAGCATTCATATCAGGTTGCTTCAATGTATTTTCCCAACTCATTCTACCATCCCCTCTTTTCTCCTGTTCTCCAATCGTAATCTTCCCCTAAATAATTATGCATCGCCTTTAATTTATGAACTATAATTTGACCCATGTTTTCTCCATATGAATAATCTGCTGTATCTTCTCGCTGACCTATTGATACAAAGGTTAGTTTAATTTCTTGGTAATCCTCGTTACTTTGATAGTAAGATATTCTATCTTTAGTTGGTATCGCAATGGTTCTTCTTTGTTGAGTCTGCTGTTCTGGTCTGTAAAAACCTATTAATTCAGGGGGCCACTTTTCTCCACCATGGTCTATTAATTGACCTTGTTTTAATATATCTTGCCAACTCATGCAAATCTCTCCTTATGTCCACACGCACTACATTCCATTACTGCTCTTGTGCCACGCCTTCCACTTGCACCATAACCACTTCTTCCTTTTTGATATTTAGATAATTTAAATTCGCGTTCACCACATTCCGGACACTTCATAGCCTTTAGCGTACTGAACCAATCATTATTTGCTATATCAACACTTTGTTGTATTTGGTCTGACCAACCGAACTGTTTTACAGGTCTATTTTGCATATCAATTTCTTCTGTGCAATTTCTCCATGCTTCTGCCGCCTTTGCCCCTGCTGTTTTACAAGCATCTGCGACCCCTTCTAACATTGTTGTAGGTAATTTAGTTAACTTAGGAATATATCTTGATACAAGACCATTAATTGTCCCAATTAATTGAACACCGGCAGTTCCTTTAATTAGTTGTAACTTCATAAGTAATTCCATAAACGTTTTACAATCTAAATGTTGCACAGATAATAAATCTACATAATTTTGGATTGTTATATCCCTGTTGCGAGTAAGTCTATCCTCAATAGTTCTTTCCCAGACTTCCATAGCCATTTCACAACAATTTTCGTTTAACTCTAATTGTGATTGCGGTCGCTCGAAAGTTTCTAAAGTGTACGTTTCGTCTTTATCTCCAACTCTTGAAGTTAGTTTGACCATGGTATCACCTGTTATTGGATTATTACTTTACTTTATTAAGGTAGTTATTCATTTAGTTTAAATCGGAGTTGGTTTCCGCCTTGTGGATGCTTCTGTATAGAAATATTATACTTAAGTCGTGTAGATGTATAACTGAGCCATTTTCCAATTTTTAAAGGAGAAGGTTTCCATTTGTGTGTCATTTTATCATATATTTCTCTTGAAGTCATCCATTTATCAGTAATCATTTCAGCAATAATTCTTTCTTGCATATCAGGATTTTTGTTTAATCTTTTTTTCTTCAAGATAATTTCCCACATTATTCTTCCTCCTTAAAAATTTCTTCCATGCACCTTTGCATCATAGAACATTTAGACCCGTATTTCCTTCTTTTCATTCTTCATCCCTCATTTGTAATTCAATATCAGACCATATTAACTCTTTAATCATTTCTCCTTCAGCGTTAATTAAGTAAGTATAAACATCGTATGTACCATTTGTAAAACTACCAAGATATAGTGTTCTGACATCCCAATCCTGATATGTTGTATTATATGTATCTATTGTGTAATTAGTAGGTTCTTCTCCATGACTACTATTAGCCACATATACAAGGAATTGAATTGTAACTTCTTGTTCTTCGTCACATGAAATATCTACATCGTATGAATAGTAAATAGTAGTTTTATTGTCATCAGTATAGCCCATATAGTAATCATAATATTCAGGCTCGCAAGGTTCAGGTTCAGGATATTCACACGAACCATCATCTTCTTCTGCTTCCTCATTATAGTTAGTTGCATTTCCATCTGTGCAACCTTCTATTGGTTCTTCATCTGCTGGAATACATGAACCATCATCATCTGTTGCTTCAGGGTTATAATTAGAAGCGGCATCATTTGTGCATCCCCATATTTCTTCTTCATATTCACAAGTCCCATCATCTTCTTCAGCAGTTTCATCATAATTTTCTGCATCGTAATCTGTACATCCATAACGAACAGGGTCAGGATAATAATAATCGTCATCTTCCCATGCCCAATCATCCCCTTCACCTGCTGGTGTTAAATCAATTACACCTCCTAATTCTAATCCACTACCTGCAATTAAAACAAGAATAGGAACAATAGCAGTAATTAATTTTTGTAGTTTTTCTGCTGTAACTGTGGCACGGTCAATTGCTGATGTATTTTCTTGAATAGAATTATTCAATACCCCATCATCAAGAATATCTGCAATAACATCTTTTGTAGACCTACCGGTTAATTCAGCAATTTCCTTTGCATTCTCTAACGCTTTGTCTACCATTAATCATCACCTTTCTTTTTTCTTTTTTCGTGTTCAGCCATTAAGTCGTCTACCACTTGTTGATTTTTTCCGGCCGTTACGAATGCATCGCGCATCAACTTTTTTCTTCTTTTCTTCTTTTCTTCTTCAGTTAATAAAGATTCAGGAAGGTCAAATTTAAAATCTTTTACTCTTCCTTGTAAGTCTGTTTCTTCTGCCCATTTATCAGACTTCAATGTATCTGCGGTTTCTAAACTTTTATCTGGTTCTATTTTTTCATACTTTGACCACATACTAGGATTAGTTCTTTCATCAATCGGGTCATCATATAAATTAGAAAACCAATATGTTCCATTTATTTTATGAAATAAGTAAACAGTTTTATCTGAAGAATTTGCTAATTTTTGTGCTTCTGCTCTAGTAGAATCTAAATCTTTACTTTCTACTTTCAAGACATTTTCCCAAGTCATGTTAAATCGCCTCGCCCTGCATTTTCTATTAACGTAATTAATCTTATTATTTTACTTCGGGCTTCTTCCTTTTCATTCATTTCTAAATCCTTATCTATTACCATTAACATCATAATTAAAGTATTTCGGTCAAGGCTAATTCGACCTTTTATTGTATCTTCCCAACTCATTTTATCAGCCCCAAATTTCTCATCTCTGCCATACTATCCTTACCTATCCCATCAAAGTATTCTTGTATTGTTAATCTAATTTTATTTCCTAAATGAGTCAAAGTATTCTCTTGTCCACCACGCCTATCACCAACCCAATGAGGGGTATATGCTCTGCCTTGTGAAAGCGAAGTAATTAAACCGTTGGTTTTATTTGACGCGTCTGCTAAACTATTAATAAAACTTTCATCATTATTTTCTAACGCTGATAACTGTGATGACGCTTGGTTTAAACTATCTTTTATTTCACGCCCAATACTCAAAAAGGCTCTTTTTTGAGATTCAACCATTTGATTCTCATTAACATCATTTTCAACTCGTCGTGTGCCGAAGTAATCTGGTTCCACTATCACAAACAGTTGGTCTATTGTTCTCAATAAATAATTTATATTATTTTCAGTTTGTTTTTTATTTTGTTCGGCTCGATATTGCTTTACTCGTTCCATATCGTATTGAGGTTGATTTGTTTGTTCTGCCTGTTCTTGTTCGGAGGGTTTGGGTTGCTTTCCTTTAAAGGGCCATATTTTTTCAATATCTTTTTTTAAAATATATTTCCAACTCATAGTAATCACCTAAATGGGAATTTTTTATTCAACCTTTCTCTTCGTTTTTGACAGGGTGTGCAAGGTTTAATTCCTACCGCTTTTGTTGCTCTCGCAATAGTATCTCCTAACCCTTTGTCATCCTTGAATAGCATTTGTTTCCAATTCATTCTTCATCACCTAAATCTTTTACTTTTGGTCCTCTTAATCTTTCTTCAGTCCACTGTTCTTCCCCTTCTGTATAATCTTCCGTTTTACCATGTTCAGGACTAAATAATGTAAATCTCCAATCTTCCTCATCGGCTCTCCTAAATTCTAATTCATCGGCCAACTCTTTATATTTTTCCATATCCTCCTTTGTTGGAATATAGTCATTACTTTTAACACCTTTTATTCTTTCCATCATATCTAAAATCTGTTGCTCTGTTAATTCTCCATAAGTTCTTCTTGATTCATGTTCAGGATGATTTTTTGGTAAGGTCCAATCATCAGGTGCTAATTGGCCGGGTAATGGAGTATTAAACCATTCTTTTGAACCTTCTTCTCCATATCCTGATTCGGTCATTTCAGGAGAATCTTCCCATTGTTTTCGTTTTAAAATATCTGTCCACTTCATAAAATCACACATCACGATAAAATGTTACTGCAATAAATCTTGGGTTATTTTTTGAACCTACATTTTTTAAGACAAACCAACCCCAACCATTGATAAGAACTTTCCAACCACCTTTTGCGGCCTTAACATTACTTTCGTCTAAAGACATAGTAATTTTACCTCCGGGAATCATAGTTCTTGTTACCTTAAAAGACCAACCCATTCTTTTGGCAAGTCGTTCTTTAGCATGTTCAGTTAATTTAAATTTAATCTTAGGATTATCTCTAATAAATCTCTCTTTAGCATAATCCTTTCTTTTAATTACATCCCACCAACTCATGAATATGCCTCCTTATGATATTTGATTTCTTCTTTAATATTACCTAACATCTCTTTTGCACCTTCATCAAATTCAGCAACATATTCAATTAATTCGTCATTATCATCCATATGTTCTAATACTCCTCTGTCACGCCACCCTTGATGGTCTAAATGGCTTGTTTCATAAGAAACTCTTGAGTGGAATTTTATAGAAAGGTCCTCATCACCGGCAACGAGGACTTCTCTGCCTATTTCTATCAAACTTTCAATGTAATAGTGAAAAAAAGCACCTGTAACTCCTCGGTCTGAGTTTGGACCTAAAGAAGTATCTGTTATGGGTGCAGGATTTACCCGCAGAATGCCTTTAGGGTCCCAATCATAAAACAAGTATGCATTTTTATAAACACGAATCTCATAACCCTTATACTGCGTTCCGCCATATGTTCCCGTATCAGTATAATCTATTTTATCAAATTTTTGTAATGCAAAACAAAGAACATCTTCTGGAATTTTTTCAATAATTTCCATATGGCGCGCTTTTGGCCTGACAGCCCATGCACGAGAGATATTTCCGTAGAATTTTGCATCTACATTTTGATGATTTGGTTTGGAACGTATCGCATGTATAATTCTTAATATTCTATCTCTACATTTTTCATCATCATCTTCTTCAGGTAGTTCTCTATTATCTAAAGTAACACTACCGACATTAATTAATGAGGCTTTATGTAACAATTCTGTTTTTAATCTAAATTCCCAAACGTGTTTACTAACTCGACCGCTTGACCCATACCCTCCCTTTTTGACTTTTCTTCTATCATATATTTCTTCGCCCACACCAGTTTTTGCACCGGCACCAGTAGAATTTTTTAAATAATAAGCAAGGGCGCCACCATTAAATCTGGGCCAAACTTCTTTTAAATTAAAATCTCTTTCCATTTCTTTAATAGTTCTCCATTTGCCGTCGCTCATACCATTGAATACTATATTCTTATGCTTTGTTTTCATAGTTCTTCCTTTTTTAATTTCACCCTTCCTAATGAAACTTTTGAATTCTTCTTGCAAAAACTCTTTAGGATAAATTTTATTATCAAAAGCAACGGTTTGGATAAAACTTTTTGTTTCATTTTCCGCGTTTTCTTGTAGGGCGGCCCATTCTTCTTTACCCCATTCTTTAGTAATACTTTTAGGAATTCTACTAAGAGTATCTTGTTTGAAATATTTTACCAATTCATTGTAGGATTTTTTGAGCCATTTTTGAAAATCATCTCTATGTTCTGGGATAAATTTCAAAACTTTTTCCCAACTCATTAGTAACGACTCCTATCTCCTAAATCTCCACCCATTTGTTGAACTAATACCTTTAATGGTATTCCCTTCTTATCCGCCTTTCTTCTCAAAGTTTCAATGTTGTGCATTTGTCCTCTAATCATAATATATCCGGGATTTTCCGCTTCAACTTCTGCTCTAATTTCAGCACCTGTTTGTCTTGTAGGTTCCGGTGTAGGTCTTACAGGTTCGGGCCTTTCTTCTAAATCAGATTGTAATTCTCCTTCTAATGCTTCTCCAATTGCTATAATTAAAGATGTTTCATTATTCATTTCGTCATTACCACCTAAATTTAAATTGGGACCTAAAGCAGTTAAATATACAAAGTCACCCTCATCATTTTCTATCAATGTAATAGTGTATTCTAACCTATCTTGTCGTGTAGGATGGCGAGCACTAGCAATAATAAGTAATCGTTCACCTTGCCATTTTTCTCTAACCACAACATTAGATTTACGAGCGGCTTCATTAAACGGTGTTGGTTCTGCTGTTGCGGTTCCTACTAAAGATGGTGGAATGTCTACTCTCTTCATTCCTCTTCCTCTATTGTAACCAATTTGACCAAAAGTTCTCAAACCTACTGTATCTAATTCAGTTCTCAATAATTCCTTAAATCTTTCAACATCTTTAACCACCAAATATTCACCGTTAGGTGTTTTGATTTTTAAAATGCTTCTCCAATCTGCAGACATTAATATCTCCACCATGTTTTTACTTAATAAAGGAATCTATTATCGCAAGTATTTTCTCCAATCTAAATGAAGTTGGAATAGTTTTACAATATCTTCAGGTTCAGGGACACCGTAATGGTCTGCACTAAAACTAAAATCATGTGAAGTTTGGCGATGATACATATGTTCAGTTAAAAGTCGATACCAAATTAAATCTATTTCATCTTCTTGTGTATGCCCATCAGGATATTGCCCATGCCAATTTACTTCAGAGCCAATTCCAAATAAAATTTTATCATTCTTATCTCTTAAAGTAGATATAAAAAATGGCCCTATTCCCTGCCAATTAGATTCCATATTTTCATTTATCATAGCATCATTACCTATCCAAAGAGTCCATATGTCATTGTAGTGTTTTTTAGACCCTTCTTCCATCATGAAATAATCTTTAAAATATCCTCCCGGACTAAATATATTTTCACCTAAATTAAATTTTTTATATTCATCTATTACCCAACAAGCAACTTCTTCTGGAGGTATATTTGGTTTTTCTAACTTATAATCTGCATCGACATGCCATTTTTCTGGTATTTTAAAATTTTCAAACTGTCTTTTTGCCGTTATATTAGGAATAAATAACTGTGTGGCGCTTTCCCACTCTTCCTTCATTTGCATTAATTTTTTCCAACATTCGTTATCTTCTTCCTCTTCCGGTAAAGCCCTAGTATCTAATGTCGTTGAACCAACAGTTATTTGGTTTGATTTAAGTATGTCTATCCAACTCATCTTTCACAATCCTCCCATGCCCATAACGCCCTTTGAAATTTTGCAATAATAGGAAAACTGCTATCTTTACGCCCTTCTTTTTCTAAGACTTTTCTAAATTCTTTACAAAAATCTTCGGTTGGCGAATACCAATATTGGGATGGATTATCATACATAGTGTTGGTGGCATCGCGCACTCTAACCCTGTCAGGCATATCTTTCAAAAAATCATTCATCAACATTTCAACTGTATATTTTTCGGGCCATTGCCAATTTTTAAGACCACCAAAATGTTTAGCATCAATTTCATTATAAGTATCAACCCATACTTTTGCCGCTTCCATGCAACACTTATCTTCTTCCTCTTCAACTTCTTCTTCAGGTAACTCTCTTGTATCTAAAGCAGAAGAACCAACAGTTATTTGATTTGATTTAAGAAGAATATTTTTCCAATTATTCATTTTTCGCATTCCTCCCAATATTTTAATGTCTTTGCGTATTTACGCTTATCCACACCCGTCACCATAACTTTGCTATTTATTTCTAAAATTTCTCTGAAAATAACACAAAAATCGTCAGTAGTCTTCGTAGGCCATTTTCCCAATCCTTTTCTATTTCTGTCATCAATAGTATCTATCAAAAGTTGAACTGTAAGTTTTTTTTCCCACACTCCCCTCTTTCGCCATTCGAATTCGGGCTGGTCAAATTCTTCATTCCAAAGATTAACAAAAAAATCTGCCGCTTTCATACAACATTCATTATCTTCCTCCTCTTCTGGTAATTCCCTTGTATCTAAAGCAGAGGAACTTATGCTAATTTGGTCGAGTTTGAGTATGTCCATCCAATTAAGCATT
>CEUO01009650.1_pt1 | contig 12013 bp, 10 predicted proteins | sample 531391 | NCBI WGS metagenome assembly CEUO01 (sample SAMEA2622799, study PRJEB7988) | marine metagenome | isolation source: saline water (ENVO:00002010), including
ATACCTTTTACAGCACGATTTACAATCGCATCTGCTAATTGAGTACCTTCAAGATTCATTACATCAACACCATCTCTGTACATTTCTTCAATGTAAGTTCCGAAAAACTCATCAGTACATTGCTCAAGAGCAACTCTCATTCTACCAGCAGTAATTGTTTTCTCATCAATATTAAATTGAGTTGAACCACTTGTTGCTGAACACGCTGTGTATTTTTGAACAATTTTAGTTAGAGCAGCAGAAGTAAATACGTTCATTTTGTGTTTTACATTAGGTAAAACTCTGTAGTTACGCATAATGTCATCACTTCTAAATACTGGCTCATAAAATATTTCGTTAAGGTTCGCACCTGAATAAGTTGCGAAAGTCCCTTTATTTGCTACGTTTGCCATTTTTTTCTATTTTTTAATTATTAAATTTATTTCTTACTCTTTCTGCCATTGCATTGTAAAAACCAGCATTAGCATCTTCTTTTTTGTTTTCAACTACTACAGGGTCTGCTTCAGTTTCAATCTCAGTACCTTTAGCATCTGCTTTGTTGATTTTAGCGTTTAACGCTTCTACTTCTCCAGTTAAAGTTTCATTAGTTCCTTTTGCAGTCGCTAATTCTTCTTCTAATGAAGTGATTTTGTTAGATAACTCTACGTTAGCAGTTTCAAAGTCAGAAATTTTATTCATAATCTCATCATTATCTCCTAAGTTAACAGTTATCATAGTTTTCTCAGCAACATCATCAGAAACTTTTACATCACCTTTTACAGTAGCAACAATTTCTTCAACCTTGTTGTTAAACCATTCTTTTAACTCATTAGTCATTTTTTTGTTATTTATATTAATACTTAATTTATTCTGTATTTCTTCTTGTGTGATGTTTTTAAACTTAGAAACATCATACTTTGCAGCGACTTTAATAGAATCAGAGATAGTATCAACAAAACCAAGTTCATACGCTTCTTCAGCATTTAACCAAGTTTCCTCATCCATCATCTCTGTAAGAGCCTCATAAGACAATCCTGTCTTTTTTCTATAAATGTCCGTTAATTCACCTGAGATTTTATCAAGAGTATCTGCTGTTTTACGCATATCTTTAGCCTCACCCATTGTACCTCCCCAAGCGTTATGAATCATAAACAAAGAATTTTCTGCCATTACAACCTCATCTGCACCAAGAGCAATAATAGTAGCAATACTTGCTGCAATACCCTCAATATAAACTGTAGTCTTAGCCTCTCTCCTTTTGATTACATTATACATTGCCATACCATCAAACACATCACCACCTAAACTGTTAATGCGTAAGTTGATTGGCATATCTTTTAAACCTTTGATGTCATTTATAAACTCTTGTGCAGTTACACCATAAGTTCCTATCTCATCAAAGATATATACATCAGCAGTTTCTGATGCTTTATTCTGAATGTTATACCATTTTTCTTTCATAAGTGCAAAAATACTATTAAAGTAAATTCTGTTTACCTAATTTTCTTACAAAACTTTTAATGTGTTATGTTAGTACAAGCAACAGCCTTTTTTCTTTCTTTATAAACTATATTTTGTGATTGACTTTCGCTTATATCGTATTTAATAGATAAATCCATCCAAGTATGCGTTCTACTGCCTTTATTGGTAACTAACATTCTATCAAAATCAGCAATAACCATATAATTCCTGAGTCTTTTAGGCTCTATGATTCCTTTCTCTACAAGATGTCTAATCATGTCTTTACAAGTTGGTGAACTCCCAAACCTTTTTTCTAACTCAGCACCAAGAATTTCAATAAAGTCAAAAACTACATCTACTTTATTTTGCCTTTGCTTTTGTTTTTTTTGAGCCATTGGTTGTTTTAGTTGTGTTTTTAGGTGTACTTTCCATCTCAATCCACTCATCAACCATAGTTTCCCAAAACTTAAATACTGCTGCTCTACAAGATGTACAATTCATATCTTGCTTTTGTGCTGGGAATAACAAATGCCATTCTGCAAACATAATACTAAGTGATTCAGCGTGATAAGTTGTAAAATTTCTAACGTGCTTTTGGGTTCTGACAACAGTATCTGTCATCATTTTTCTTTTGTCTTTGCTGTAATTTTCAGCGATTTCTTTTAAATTCATAGGATTTTTTTACCATTTATTTTGTGGACACTTACCAAAGAACTCTTTAGTTAATGATGTCTTTGCATCTAAGAAGCACTTGCAATCTGCACATCTTGCACCTCTTGCTATCTTTGGTCTTTTAAGTAACATAAAATTTCGGTAAAAACTACAACTTTTACATATATCTAATCTCTCTAATTTGGTTTTTTTGTCAACAAACATTTGTTAGTAGCCCATAAGTTAATACTATTATAAGTAGTGTTAGGTACACTATATATACTTTAATTTCTTCTTTAGTCATTATACTGTAGCATCTGATTGAATTACACTTACTGCATTTTGACTAGCAGTAATATCTGCCTCAACTACAACTACTTTATTACCACCTGCCATAGCACCCATCATTTGATTCTGCCCTAAAGCATTGAATTGTTGTTGGCTAAATGAAGGCATATTAAGTAATCCTCCATCTGCAAACTTAACACCACCACCAGCAGAGTTCATTGCTGATAGTTGGCTTCTAAACATTGCTGTACTTCTTTTATTTATAACAGCCTCACCACCTTCTAATTCTACCACTCTACCACCTACTGCAAACTTCTCTCCACCTTGTGCGTGTGATTTACCTTGTACCATACCACCATCTGCCATTTTTTGACCCCCACTAAGGGCAGCAATATTTGACTTAATACTCATAAGAAGTGCTAGAGTTGATGCTACTGCTATAAGATTTGCAGGGAATCCTAATGCCAAATCTCTTGATAATGCTTTGCCTTGTAGTGATAAAGCCTCCAGATTGTTTGCTAAAGCAGCAGCGGCAGATAGTTTAATTCCAACCTCTCTAACTTCTTGATATTTTTCATCTTGACCTGCTAGATTTATTAATGAATCACCCAACTGCCCAATACCCTGTATTTGGCTTTGCGTGTCTTGTATATCTTGAATTTTAAGTTTATTGAGTCTTAACTGTATTCTTACTCTTTCTTCATCCGTTAGTTTTGAGTGTCTAAGAACAGAATCTAATAATCTAATCTGATTTGCAGCATTTTGCTCGTCAAATTCAGCCTGTGTTATTTTTCCAGACAATAACCTCTCTTGAAGCGTTAATAATTGGTCAAATTCCGATTCCTGTATCTTGGTGAATATAGTATCTTCTTGTTTTGCTTGTGTATTTGCTTTTGTTGCTTCTGTATTTTTAACAATTACATTTGTTTCATTTTCTTGCACTTTTGTATTCCCCTCAACATCAACACCAAATTCTTTTGCTACTTTAATAGCATCTGCTTGTGCTTCTTTGTGTTTTTCTAGTTCTTTGTTTAATTTTCTTAAATTTGATGTAGAAGTCATTATTGCTTGTCCAGTTAAACTTGTTTGGACACCCATATCTCCCATAACAAACTTCTCTCTGTTAGTCCCCATGTCCTCTTCTAAATCTCTTAACTTAACAGTTTCATCAAATATCTCCTGTCCTATTTTTTGTCCTTCTTTTTGAATCTCGTTAAGTCTTTCTTGAGCCCCCATCATTAAAATTCTTTGTGCTAGTTGCTTGTTAGCGTTTTCTTGATGTTCGCTTAATTCTTTTACTGTATTTTTTTCAGTTACTAAATTGGGAAGATAACTACCATATTCTAAATTTAGTTTTATCATTGCCTTGTTTCTAGTTTCTTGCGAGTTGTTTGTGTCTTTCAATACTTCAAACAAAAGATTCATTTCATGCTTATCTTCTGCAAGTTTCTCTGATATTGGTATTTCTATGAAATCAGTTAATACATTAACAAAAGAAGCAAACCCATCCACTATATTTTGGAAAGTTTTACCAAATGAATCTATAAATGCAATAGCAAGACCTTGAGTTGCAGATTCCGACCTTTTTAAAGCCCCCTCTAATGTGTCGCCAACAATTCTAGCCATCTCCTCAGCAGCCCCATTAGCATCTTTTAAAGCATCTCTTAACTCTACAGTTCTCTCTCTGCTCGTAATCATTTGCTCAAAAGCAGCAGCCTGTCTTAAATCAACAACCTCCATAATTTCTGCTAGACTCCCTCCCTCTTTGCTAAACTTTGTTAAAGCAGGGACTAACTCATCTAAAGAGTGAATTGTTTTACCAAATGATTTTACTAAATCAGAATTTGGGTCTTGCATCTTTAGCAATATATTTCTTAGGGATGTACCTGCAATAGAAGCCTCAATACCAGAGTCGGCTAACTGCGACATAATAGCAGTAGTATCTTCAATAGAAAATCCTGCTGACTTTGCAATAGGTGCAACCTTAGTCATAGATGTTTGGAATTTTTCTATGTCTAATGCAGAACTTGTAAATGCTACAGCCATAACATCAACAACTCTTTGTGTTTCACTCGCATCTAAACCAAACCCCCTTACAGCAGAACCTGCTACAATCGCTGACCTAGCCAAATCACTATCTGTCGCTGTTGCCAACTGTAATGTTGCTTCTTGAGCATTTAAAATTTCTTTAGTTGTAAAACCTAATTTACCATAGTTAGTTTGTAGTTCTGCAACTTGTTGTGCAGTAAAGAACGTAGAACGACCTAAATCCTGTGCTGATTTGGTTAATTTTAAAAACTCGGTTCTATTAGCCCCAGTAATTGCTTTAACTTTAGCCATTTGAAATTCAAAATCTCTAAAACTTCTAATAGCATTTGATACTGCTGAAGTAACCTGTCTAAATGCTGCAACAGCACCTAGAACACCTGCTGCCATCTTACCAAAACTCCTAGTTGTAGTTCCAGTTCTTTTCTCTAATCTTTGTAAATCTTTTTCTCCTTGTACGACTACCTGTACTACTATTTTTTCTGTATTTGTGTTTGCCATTATATATCTTTATTAAAATGCCTTAGTGACATTTGTTTTTGGATTATTCTTTTTAATTTGTTTTGCTATCATATTTGCTACATCAACACCTATAGATGGGGCTAACCTCCTTACTACTTCTCCTTTAAACTTATTTGCTACATATCCTGCAAAGTTTGTTCTTCTTAAATTATTACCCTCTGTCCAGTACACATAAGGTTTACCATAAAACCCTCTTAACTTTTTAAAGATTGGTTCAGCAGAACTTAAAGCAAGTCCTTTTGCTTGTACCCACTTTAGAACTTCTCTAAAATTAGGAGTCTTGGCAAAAGCAGGATTATTAACTGCTTTCCAATAATCAACAGATGAGGTCACATTTAAAATACTAATACCTCTTTTTACAACATTATATTTTAATCCTCTACTCAATCTACCAGTTGCATTATGCTTTTGAAACTTTAGTTCATCTTGCAGTTTCACTCTTAACATATCACCAACTTCTCTTAATGTTATATTTGTATGTTTAAATACTCTCATTACTCGTTAAGTCTTGGATTACCTAAATTTCTTCTTAATACTTTATGAGCATTACCCCATCTATCATTAGCGTAAACTGGTATTAAATATTCTTGTTTCTCTTGTATAGAAATCTCAGGTATTGTAATACCTCCCATTCCTGCACTATAATCTGTAGTGAAACTAACCATTAAAATATCGTTTGCACTTACTGCTGTAAACTCTGTTGAAAAGATAGCCTCTGTTGTTGCAATTACTGGTGTAGCATAAGAAGTGTCAAGAACTAAGGTGTATTCATCTTCAGATGGGGTGTAAACCTGAACAATAATAGTTCCAGTTAGTGTAGAGTCAGATTTTCTAATATTTATCTGATAGTCTTTTCCTGTAACTAATGAAAGTTTCTGATATATTCCAGAGTAAGAAGGATTGCCTCCTGTTTTTTGCCCATAAAGAGCAAACACACTTGCTGCAAACGCTGGTGATTGTGCTGCTGTATATGGTGAGCCACTTGTATAGTAATAATACCAAGCATTAACTACATTTGGTGGATTATTGATAAGAGAATCTGTATATGGATTTGTTGCTGTTGTAGTATATACAGAAGCAGGAGGGCTAGAGCCTATAGCAGAATCTGCAATACTCCAATTTACATATTGTCCTGTATAATTTATAATACTAGAAAAAATCTCTAGTCCACTTTGCTGTGCTATTCCTCTTGCTGATATTTGTTCGTTATTATCCATATTTACATTCCCATATTAGTATTACTATCATCCCCTTCTGAAGGCTCATCTCCATATCCATAAACACCTGCATTGATAACCCCACTATAAGAACTACCAAATGTTGGTGCTGAAGCATCAAATCCTCCTGTTTCAATCCATTCAATTAACTCTACTTTTGTTGGCTCATTCTTGTTAGGCATATAGTCAACTATCTTGTTTATCCTCCAATAACAGCCATCTATATAAACTAACTTTCTAAAATCTAAATTCACAATATCATTTATTTTTAAATCAATGTAGGCTGTTCTTAGTCTTGGGTTAGACTTCATCATTTCAAAAACTCGCTTGTAATATGTATCAAAAAGACCCTTGCCAACTGTTTTGTCAGCATAAGCCCCTGTAGTATTATTATAATCTTGCATCCATATATTACCATAAGTTAATACAGGACTTGAAGTATCATCTGGATTGTATGATGTTGCTTGAGGGTATATTTTATATGGGTTTAACGTTGCGTAGTTTGCTGCTTTTATTATCCCAATAAGAGGACTCCAAAATTGAACGTAAGCCCTTTTTTCTGTTATCGAAGTTTGTGCTGCACTAATGGTTGGGGAGTATTTATTCCAGTATAAAAGTCTTGGCTGAAACTCATACCCCTTCCCTGCTCTTGCTACTGAAGTAGATGATGATGCACTTCTCCATAAACAAGCAGAAAACGCTGTGTCGTATGGATAGTCGTGTGTTGTTCTTCTGTCTTTAGCATTGTAAGTCCCTGCGAAAAATGGATTCTCAAACTCACTTTCTCCTTTTTGAAATTTACTACTCAAATCCTCTTGATATGGAAACATATCTGGTATGCCATCAAAATAATCATCACCCATTCTAGCAACCTTCCCATCCTTATCATCTTCTTTGTATTTAAAAACAACATTTCTTTTTAAATCAGATTTTAAAAATTTATCTTTTATCTCTCTACTTCTATCTAATTTATAAGTCCAATCTATTCCCTCTCCTAGCCCCTTATAGAAATCATTGGCAGGTTCTATATTTATAACCTTAGTAGTTTCATTTGTAGTCAATTTAAGGTTAAAAGCGTGAACAACTCCTTTTATAAAGTCAACCTGCTTATATTCAGGATTAATAACATCTTTCAAATTATAAGTCTGCCCATACTCAACATATCTTGTGTCAAGTTCAATGCTAAAATTACTGCCTCCTGCTGCTCTCCACCAAACATCAACATCATAATTTTGACTATTAAGACTTGAAGGGAATCCTTCTAATTTCATCCCACAAGTTAATCTAATTTTATCTCCCTTATTAAAAAACCTTGTTAAGTTAATAGATGGAACATCATAATATTGCTCACCCCCAACTCTCATTGAAGTAGTAGGTTTTCTATCCCTTACAGTTATCCCTCCCTGACCATTTTGTGTCTGCATACTTATATCTGCACTATCTATTATATTCCAATTATCACCAGATGTTTCCCCTACTGTTTGTAGTTCTAAATTAATAATAGAATTTACCTTTACGAAATTTCTATCGTTAATCCCCCCTTTATAGGCTCTGGCCACTTTAGTTTCCAAATTGTCCAACTTAATAGTATAATAACCATACTCTCCTATAGTTATAAAACTATATGGGTCTGGTGATTGAGTGTTCGTAACATCTATATAATTACCATTGTCTAAATTTATATCTAAGTTGTAAGATGATGGAGATGAAGTAATAGTTTTTAGTTCAATAGGTAATCTTCCATCCCCATTATAAAAATTACTGCCTGTTCCAGTAGGTGTATCTCGTGGGTCTATACTGCCCTGCCTGTTTCTCCATAGTACATCTTCTGTTACTGGATTATCAATAGTGGGAGGTATCATAGTTCCTGATAGTGTTACTGTTGATATTTCAGCGTTATTGGTAAATTTACATTGAACAGAATAGTCATCAAATCTTTCATCTTGGTTGTTATATTTAAAGTTAGGCAATAGCCATACCAACCTTTTAAACATATCAGTATTCATAAAATCTGAGTTGATAGTATATCCTGCAAGACCACTTGATTGAGCAAAAATTCTTTCTAAAGTATCTTTAACAAATACTGCTGGTCTCCAATCTGCAACAGGAGGAGGAGTGCCATAATCATCACCATTATTGTCAAACCCATAATAACCCACCTGACTACTTGAAACACCATATCGTTCATATTTAGTTTGTAATAGTTGTATGGTTGCATTAGCACCATTAGGATTGTAAGCCCCATAAGATGTTATGGGATATACTATTGGTGATGTTGAAGAGTCGCAATGCTCATCATCCCAAGTAGCCATTATACTTGCTCTATTATAAGTCAAATTTTCACCAGCACTTGTCCAGTTTATATCATTTAGATATCTACCATCTATACCATTTGCCCAACCTAAATTATTACCATAAAAAACGCAATCATAGTAAGATGGTTGTTCCCCATAACCACCTATGCCTGTAACTTTTAAAGAGCCAACTAAAGAAAAAAGATTATTTACAAGTATTTTACAAGGCATATTCTCTGTAGGTGGATTATTTTTATCATCCATATTTGGAGTATATATATGCTTAAATATTTTGTTGTTATTTTTAGTTGCTGGTATTTTAAAAGATTTACTGTAATCTCCTGTTGTTGAGGTTATATCTTTAAATTCTGATATTTGAAATGTGAGTGCTAAAGGAAATTCAGAATGGTCGGTAACATCTAACTCTCCAACTATACTTCTTTCCCAGTTAATACCATTTATCTCAAAAATCTTTACAAACTCTATATTGCCTCCAAAATCATTAGTAGCAAGTATATTAAGTTGGTCAAGATTGTTTGCCCCTTGAATCCAATCAAAAGTATGTGCGCCATTTGCTACAGATAATGCTAAATTTGTAACAGCCCCATCTACATGATTTTGCAAATTCAAATATCCATTACCATTACTATTACTTATCTTGTAATTTATTCTATATGTACCTCCTTGAACTAGAGTAATCGCTGTGTTTATTAGATTACCATCACTACCTGTAGCGTGAGTAGCCTGACCTCCTGCTATTGTCCAGCCATTTCCCAATGTCCATCCACTTGATGAGGTGAATGAGTAATTTGTAAGCATCCCATTTGGCTTTGGGCTTTCCTCATCTTGATACTTATAGTCTAATACCTGAATATTTACTGACATATATTAGTTTCTTTGTGTTATTACTTTATGCGACAATGTGTATTCAATATTAAACTTAACCAGCCCTTCTGCTTGATTAACAGTTTCAACATCATTATTTGTTATGATAATTGGTATGTATTCTTTAGTTGATGGTCTTAAGTGTGGATTAATAGAATTACCCACTGCTGTAGCATCTGTGTCCATCTCTATCCATACATTTGGAGACAACATAATTTCTTGAAGCCATTTTGCTTTTGAAGAATTTAAAGGCTCAGTATATACGCTTTGATTTTTTTCTGCATTTACATTTGTTACCTCTCTACCTCCTTTATATATATTCCCACCTCTCATTTGGTCGGAAATGTAAGATGAAGTCTGTGCTGCTTGATTTTGATACCAAGTTCTATCACTACTCTTTCTTTCAACTACATCTCTGCTTATTGTTAATCCTTCAACTACATCTCTCTTTGCAGTATAACTATCAATACCCCCCAAAGAGTTTAACCAATGTAATCTAACAAAAGCATAAGGTGTTTTAGCATCTTCTCTGTCTATAACAAAATACCTGTATTCTGATGTTCTTTTTCCATTATATGGTGACCATTGTGCAAACCTCCAAACACTAACTCTGTAGTAAATAGTATCATCTGTTATCTTTGTGCCACTATAGGTAGTCCAATTAGGAAAACCACCAGAAGTAGAAGGTGCTGCTTTAGTTTCGCCAATAAGATTTGAAGTGTTGTTCATATAATATGGAGATATATTTTGAACAAACATATTATTTTGATAATTTTCTGGTAATTTATATATATTTGTAGTACCAGTTACAAATGTTCTTAGGTGGTCTTCAAAATCTCTTAAATAAAATGTGTTTTCAGCACCACTAGCATCAAATGTTTCTACCTTTATACCAATACTACCTACTGTATCTGGGCTTGATGGGCTTGTCCCACTTCTTATGTTAGTAGAATATGCCTTTCTTATGTAGAACTGTAAAAACTCTGCCTGTTCATCTACTCTTATAGGCTTTTGAAAGTCATAAGTAAGTGTACTGTCGTTTTCAGTAGCGTTTGGACATCTGCTTAAGAATTTATACTTTGTGCTTGAACTCATGCTCATAGTATAAGCAGTAGCATAATATGTGCTATCTTTTTCAAATTGATTTACGGAATTTATAACTGTTATAGTTTGCGAAACCCTAGCACTTGTACTGGTAGCACTTACGATAGCCCCTGTGCTGTCAATTATTTCAAATCGTGCCTCTACCCTCAATCTTCTCATTGTGCCATTTTGAGATATATTATATAGACTTATAACATCTCCAGCAGCACCTGAATTACCCACAACATTATCTTGCATTAATGCCCCTCCATTCATTCCTCCATAGTTGTGTTTTAATAATTTCTCAACTTGCCAAGTTCCTTTGTTTATTGGACATAAACTATAAGAAAGTTCATCTGCTACCAAACTGCTAATATCTATAGTGAACCTATGTCCATTTGCTGGTTGCTGAGTATTGTAATGTTTGTTAGCGATATCTCTTGATTTTCTAATCTCTCCTATTTCTATCCAATCCATTCCCTCAGATGACTTAGTGTAAACTTTGAAATTAACAGCCACACAATCTCCTTCGCTTGTACTTGTAACATAATTAGAAGATGAAGGTTCATCTCCTTCGGTTAGCCAACCCCCTGTGCTTTTTTGTGCAAACCATTGTATTTGGTATCTTAAAGGGTCATTAACACTTTTAAGGTAGTTTGCTCTAAAATTTGGGAAAGCCCCTGCTAAATCAGAACTAGTCCCAGTTAAAAACGCTAAAGGTTGAAAACCCCAACGTATTTCTCCTCTTACTTTTCCTGCCATAATATCTTAATATATTTTGTATTTATAATTCAGATAACCAACAATATCATCTATCTCAGTATCTGTTAATGCTCTATTGTAAACTATCAATTCGTTAAACTCGCCACTCAGAAAAAGACTTGTACCTTCATTTGAGCCAACATAAAACTTTTCATCATTCCATCTAGCGTCAATTGTTTCTGCACTAACTAATGCTGTTTTCTGATTGTTAGCATCATAATACAAAGTCTTCAAGAAGTCAGACCCACCTTCGTCATATCTTCTTCTAACTACTCCAATGTGTGCTGCACCTTTAATGTCTGTGCTATTTGTTATTGTGGCTGTTTGGTTTTGAGCGCCATAAATAACATTAGCATAATAAATGTCATCTGAGTCTAGCCCTATTTTTATTGTTGCTGCTAATGTGTCGTAATTATAAGAAAACACAGTCTCGCTTACATCTCCAAATTTACTTACCTCAAAAATGGTGAAATCACTTGCACCTTCATCCATAAGGTTGGCATCTGATATTAATGTTTGTCTTACTCCATCAAAAGATAAGTATGTCTTATCATTTATACCATCATAACCAATTCTAGTAGGCTGCTTGTTTGTTGTTGATTGAATAAGGTTTACTGTTCTAGGATATTCTGACCTATCTCCAACTGTAGTAACTCTTTTATTTGGTATGTCAAATGTTACTAGACTATCTGCACTAAACCAACCTAGTAGAGTAGTATAATCTGTTGGAAAGTTAGATGTTGGTCTAAAGCACTTAGTAAATCCACTCATTGTAAATGTTAATTTTATTTGTACTAACTTATCATTAGCCACATCTTTCACTCT
>CEUO01035686.1_pt1 | contig 12010 bp, 8 predicted proteins | sample 531391 | NCBI WGS metagenome assembly CEUO01 (sample SAMEA2622799, study PRJEB7988) | marine metagenome | isolation source: saline water (ENVO:00002010), including
AAAATGAAACATTGTTTTCTCCGTTGGTTTAATACAATAATAAATATTAAGAAGTAAAATTATGTGTCAAATCGTAAAACAAATGTTGTTGCTATTTCTTTTGATAATTTAATTGGATGAGCGACTTTACCAACTGCCATTAGTTCTTTATCGTCATCATATAGACCTATTTGTGTAACATATGGATAGAATTCAGAATGTGTTACATTGTTGGCTGAGTGTGATGCTGCAGACATAGAAAGTGGAAAACTTCCTGTTCCGTGCGCTGGATTGTCTCCTGGTGGGAATAATCTATATACCCAACTTCTATCTGCGCTTCCACCTATATCTGTTTCAGGTGGTCTGTGAATTTTTGTCATACCTTTTCTATCTTTGGTAAAACTAACATTACTTGAATAATTGAATTCACCAGGATTTGCGTGAACAACATATTCGTGTTCATATATTTTATGAGTTGCTTGGTGCTTTAAAGTATATGGATTTCCTTGTGCTCCGAGTTCTAAGTAAGAACCTGTATCCGTTATAACTAATAAACCTTGTTCATAGAAAATATTACCTATTTCTGAACCACTACCACGAGTTGCTGCTGTTGATGAAACTCCTTGACTTCTATCGAATGAACTTGACTTGTATGCAGCAAAACTTGCAGAGTGATTATTATCATAAAGATTTCCATCTCCGTCATCTCGAATATCATAAGTTACTGAGTTTATTGTTGCTGACAATTCAATAGAACCTGGTTTGATTTCTTCACCATATAAATCTCTTGGAACACTAATGACTGATGCTGATGTATTTAATTCACGAGTTTGATTATTGTAATCACGAATTCCAAATAATCTAAAAGGATATTGTTCCATAAAATTACCTTCAACACTTACATTATCTGGTTTATACTTTCTAAAGTTTTTATAAAACATTGTGTTGATTAGATTCCAAGTAGGAATTGCAAAATAATTTGTTGTTGTTGAACCGGATGTGATTGTGATGTTGGTGTCTGAACCAGTATTGTAGTTTTTTGTAGAACCATTATATGCACTTACACGAAATACTCCACTACCACTATCGTTATTAGTTGATGTAAAGTTTTTATTAACTTTAAAAGGTCGTATTGTGAAATCACCTGTATCAAGATTCTTGAACATTAGTTTGTCCTAAAAATCAAGTTTCACTTTAATAAGAGCTTCCCTTGAATATGATTTTAATTGTGGTTGTGATAACTTAGCAACTGCCATTAAATCCAAGTTATTGTCATAAAGTCCTACTTGTGTAATGTAAGCTTTTGGGTCACCTTGGAAAGTTGGTTGAGTAAAGAATCCTCTTTCGTTAGTTCCATCAGACTTTGTTTCATAAGTTGGGTTCGAACTAAAGTTAAATTCTCTATTGGTTGCCCTACAAAAGAAACTTCTTGAACTAATTTCTTCTTCCCTACGAGCTGCGAAATATGGTGCAAATCTTGGAGCTCCTGTATTTCCACCTCTATGAACTGAAGAAGGTGATGACATCATTAAACTTGCAGATGCTGCTGCTTGTCCAAACTTATCACCTGAACCAGTTGCTGCTCCAAAGTTCAATCCTCCATTGTTTCCAATCCAATGTGTATTCAATAGTATAATTCCTAAATCTGGATAAAATAAACCTGGTGCTCCAACTGCTGTTTCTGCTGATGCTGCAGTTTCGATAACTGCCGTTCCACTTGTAATAGAACCAGTAACAACATTGAATACTCTACCTGCTCTATTTACCGTAGTAGTTGTTGTTGCTGAACTATCGTCAATTAATCTAAGTTCAGTTGCACCACCACTACCACTCAAATGTAGTTCCCAATTACCTGGGTCAACTTTTTCTCTCATTTGTGACCTATTAAATACAATAAAGACAAAGTCTTTTCTGCTAAGTCCTGCTGTTGAACCATCTGTAAATTTAAAGAAAGTAGAGTCTGGTCCTAATATAACATTTCTAAATTGTCTATAAAGTGCTGCTGTTTCTCTGTTTCCAGCTATTGTCTTGGATGAGTTTCCTAATGAACCACTTCCGTCAATGTGTGCATATCCTACTGCAAATTGAACTTGTGCACTTGAATCAGTCGCTGGATTTGCAGCATACATTTCAACATATGAAGCTGTTGCCTTACCTGCTGTTGAGGAACTAAAGAATGCAGATAAAGAACCTGCTCCGTTTGCAAATAAACCAGAACTTATTACGGTTCTGTCGACTTCTGAAATATCGGTTTCTTCTATGAATGGTTTGTATATTCTGTCATTGAATTCAACCTCTGAAACAACCTCTGTTTCATCTATTAAACTCGCATTATACGATGCAATAATGTTTGTTAATTGAGAAATATCATCTATACCTTTACCTTGAAAAAATTCTTGAAATTTTGCTTGAGTCATATATGGCCTAAGTGATAATAGTGCCTGAGGAATTGACATTCCTTGTAATGAATCAATTACTGGTTGTGTTATTTCTACGTTTGTAGTTCCGAATCCACTACCGGTATTACCATTTGGGACTCCGTCTGGTCCTGTTCCTACTGCCATTTTAAGATACTCCTTTTAATTTATTATCCACCAAAATTTCCTTGGGTGTCATTGTTAATTGTGAAGGTCATTGTTGCTCCACTTGTTTGTCCTGTTACAAATACTACGGTGGATTTAACTACCGTAGATTGTTTTGAACTTAAATCTTTTGCTCTAACTTCTACTTGTGTTGCATTTTTTACCGTAAATGTTCTTTCGCCTGAACCAAATTGTTGTATAGTTCCACTTGCGCCTATCAAACTTGCCACATCTGTATTTAATAATGTAAATGTATATAATTCATCGATATTACTTGTGGAAGGTTCAATGGTTGCCGGATTTACTGAAGCGTTTCCATTAGCTCCAACTACAAATGAATTTGTTGTATTTGTTATGAATGATAATCTTGGTGTGTCCTTATCAGCTGTATATAATTTATATCTCATTACTTGTGTTTCATCTACAAATGCTTCTAACAAAGGCATATTTTCTAAAACTGCTCCGTAATATGTTGAACCATTTGGATGTGATGTATCCCATAATGCATAATCTATTTCATCATCACCAAAAGCGTAGTGTTTAATACCAAGTCCACCACCTTCTGATTTTGATAGTTTTTCCCTACCCTTTTTTGTAAGGATAGCATCTACTGTAATTGTCGTGTTGTCTAAAAATCCCATTTTATTTTGCTCCTGTGGAAATTATATAACTATTCTTATTCAGTAATAAATATAAGAAAGTTAAATTTTCCATTATTTTATTTTGTAGTTAGTTTCACCTCTTTATTAGGTGTTGCTTCCATTGTAGTTGGTGAAGTTAATGTAATTTGAACTGGCGGTAATCCGTCTTCAGTATTGTCTTCTGTTAACTTTGTTCCCTCATAATATATGTTATCAAGTATGGTGTTTTGTGTTGCTCTTTCTAAATCTGTTGCTTCAAATGAAGAACTATATTTATAAACAAATCCTGTATGTTCATTACCCCATTTAGTATGTTCACCAAATCCTTTTGCTATTGAGTCTGATAAAGAACTCGTATAGAAAAACTTTTGTTCTTGATTTCTAGCTGATAGTCTTCCATTTAAAATAATTGGTTGAACTGATTCTCCGAATGTAAGACCCTCTCCACCAAAAGTTATACTTGCTGTTGCATAAGTTGCAGGTTCTGATGACCTTCTATCAAGTTGATTTATATTAACCAAAGTTGAAATTTGAGTTCCTCTTGAACCAGATGATATCCCAATAACTGATGATAGTGATTCATAACTACCAAATGGTTTTATTACATTATCGTGTGAACCTGATGTTGTAATTCTTGATACTTTTATACCTGCGTCAAATTCTCCTGCATTTTCAAAGTAAGGTTGTCTCGTTGATGGCTTTTTACCAATAACTTCTTTTGTTCTTTCTAATAAGTTTGGTTCTATTAAATTACCAAACAACTCTTTTGCTCTTGCCGGAATAAATTGTTTTAATGTTCTAAATATACTTTTGTCATAGAAAGTTAATATTCTTAAATAATCAAAAAAGTTATTTGCTCCAGAATATCTTTTGAAATATTCTTTCTTCTTTATATCTAATGTTCTATAAGAGTATTCGAATTCATCTCGTGGGTCTCCGATATAATCATCAAAGTCTATATCTGCCAATGAGTATATTATATCTTCATTGATAACATCAGTTGGTGAAAGATAAATTCCTAATTTATTACTATCTATTGGTGCAAAGTCTTGTGATGATACTTCTTGAGTTACATCAACATCTAAATCACCCAATAATTTATTATCTTCTATTCTAATCTTTGTCGCATTTCTTCTTGTTGTGCCCAAATTTGGAACTCTTATCTTTTCTTGGTCTGTCAAACTTCTATAAAAATTACCAGTAAATCCACTTACTGCAACTGATGAAGTTTCATATTGTTTAATATGAGCTGTTGATGATGCGGTAGGGAAAGATTGTAAATTTTTATTTTCATTCAATTCATAACGAACTAACAAATTATCATATGAAGATGAGAAGTAATTTCCATTATATGCTTTTGGTGTTCTAACGTGATTATCAAATACACTTTGACTTAATGCTTCTGCCCATAAACGATATTCCATCAATGAACCACTAAATTGTGTTCCAAATCTACTACCACTACCACCTAAGAAAACGTGTTTACTTGAAGAATATGCTGAATTAAATTTCGATGATGTTACCACCATACTTTGACTATCTTGATAAATGATTCTTTGTCTTGTTGAGTCGTATTGTTTAGTTGTTAATTCATAACTTGAAGTAAATTGTGTGTTTTCCAAAAAGTGTTCTTTTCCACTTGATGACCTTCTTGTTAACATCACACTCCACATATCATCATTATAAAATGGTAATAATGAAGAAGTAATGAATTTTGCAGTTCCATCAGAAGCACTTAATGCAAATCTTAAGTGTCCAAAATTATCCGTTGTTCCATTATCTTGTAATGATATACCCCAAGCTCCACTAACACTACCTGTTGCTGTAAGAATTTGCATTGAACCTGAACTACCTACACTATGTGGTGTTCTGAATCTAAACTCTATGGTGTTTGGAAATGCATTCCAAGTGTTGTTGATTGTATTGAACTTCTTCCAAGCTGTTTTAATAGATTGACTTCCTTTGAAGTCTAATGCGTGTGTAAATCTTCTTTTAATTTCATAACTAACTCTTGTTCCTTTATCAGGCCCACCATATTCACGAACTCTTAATATAGAACTTGGTATACCATAACAATTTAGTAATCCTTTTAGTGAACGCTCTGTTCCTTTTGTTTTAATAAAGAAAGGTAAGTTAGCAAGAACTCTTTTCCAAATCTCTTCTGTAATTTCTTCTTGTGGTGATTCATATAAATCAGTTCCGTCTGAATTTTTACCTAACAAATATGCTGGCAAATCTAATAAATCATTTCCGTTATTTAGTTCTAATCCTAACGCTTGTGCATATTGACGAGCAACATCTTTTGAAATACCCTCTGATAAATTATTTATTCTCTTGTTAACATCAGTTAAATGTTTTGTATATATCCAAACCTCATCAAATTGTTGTCCTACCATATCCATAAATTCTAAGAACACATTGTTTTCAGTATCAGCATAAATGTGTTCTGGTAATGTATTTCTCAAAGAATTAGCATTATTAAAATCATATGTAGAAGCACTTAGTATCATATTATCATACCAAGTTGTTGCGGTTGAATGTGATGTGTGAACTAATCTATATGGTTCTGTTGAATTGGCTTTTGGCCAAGATGTATCGTGAAATAATCCATTTGATGAACTTACATAAGATGAACTTTCAAAATATAAATAATGTTCATATGGGTCAAAAGAATTAATTACTCTTTGTCGTTTATTTTCTAAACTTCTTATTTGTGTAGTTGCACTCGTAACTCCTATCAATGAAGAACTAGCTGCACTATGACTTTCAATTAATTGTAATTTTGTTTTAAAGTTTGTAAGTCTTCTTTCTGCATTTGAAAAGTTTACAAAGTTTCCAAAGCCAGTATCATCTACTTCTGTTAGTAAATCTGTTGTTGTTTTTTGATAGTCAACATTTGGTTGAACATCTAACAAACTGCCTGACAATAAAGATTTTTCTATTTTATTAGTTATTTCTAAATCTGTTCCTTTTAATGTAGTGTGAGTTTTAAACTCAGTCTCTTTTGGAAGGACTCCTTCTTTTATATTATCTAAGTCTGCTGTGAATAAAAATGTATTGTTTATTTTTACTGAAGGAACTAAAGATATTTTTTCATTTAGATTTGGTAATTTTCTTTCAACGATTGTAAATCCATAAACATCATCTTCAACTATATCTGTTGTATCATCATCTCTTGGATTAAAATCAGAATCATTAATTATACTTAGAATTCTCTGACTTAGTGGTTGTTTAAGTTTTAAATATAAATTATCAAATTTATTTTTTGAATTTGTAATTAAATATTCATCATCTTTGTATTTTAAATAAGTTTTATAATCGGAAACATCATTAATTTTTGTTTCGATGTATGGCTTGTTAGAGATAAGATTGTTAAAGTTTATATCACTATAATTATTTACATCTTGTCCACCCATTGTTATGACCCAAAATCCATTTTGTTTTAAATAATGGTATTGGTCTTTCATACTAGACTCAACTATGATTTGCCTTTCATTATTGACTTTTTTAATTTTAAGTCTCAAGTCAATATATACTTTTATCATATTTTGATTAAGGTGATACCCTCTTTTATTACCCAATATTTTACCATTAAGAGCTACACCTGGTTGTATCATATCCCAATCAATATTACAAGTATCTGTTGTTTTGTCGTAAGTATATCTTGGATAATCTCCTTTCCAATGTGTATGTTTTTTACCTGTTTTTAAAGTTCCGTGTCTATGTTCTCCACGATTATTAATTCCTAAACATAACCATCGTTCTGTAAGTTTTGCTGAATCTTGTGTTTGAAATATGATGTCTCTTTTTGTATCAAACTCACTTCTCTTATAATAGTTTGTTAGACTAATCATCGCTTCAGTATTTGATGGATTTATTTCTGTTTCAACTGGATTTAATGCTGCAAATGCTCTTGGAAATGATACGCCTTGATTACTTATGACTGACCCATCAAATTGAGATAAAGAAAGTGCTGCACCCAATTGAACATCAAATTTGTTACCACCCTTTGGGCCACTTGAAGTTTGTGGGTCTAATGGAACGCCGTGAATTGGAATAAGTGCTTCAAAAAAATTCTGTAATACTAATACTTCACCTTCCATTGATTTTGTAAATGTTAAATCACCTGCACTACCTAAGTTATAATCACTTTTTTCATACATTAATGACAAAACATTTGTTTCAGTCAATTTTTCATTATCACCTTCTTGGCCAAATTTTATTTTTTGACTTGGAAAGAAAATTACTTCTCCGTTTACATTTCTTAGATTATCTGTATAGTTTGCATTGTTTATACTTGGATTAGTAGTTAGTTTTACTTCTGTTCCATCTGGACTTACCTCATCTATTCTATATGTAAATGGATGTATAAATACTTCTTTAGTTAAGTCGACAACATCGTCTATAACTTTAAAGTATCGTGGTGTAGATGGGTCAGTTGATTTGTCCCATTCTTCTGCAGGTCCTGTTTGATAACTTCCATTGTAAACTTGTCCATTAGAATCAACAACTACAAATTGTGAGTCGTCTCCTGCCACCTTTCTAAGAAATTTATATAATACTTTATAATCACCTTCAGTATATCCACAATCTCTTAGATGTTGACCTATATTTAAATTAAAGTCAATATCTTCATCTTCTAAATTAGGTAATTTTAAAACTTTCTTTTGTAAAAAGTTATCATTTACATCATAAATAAATAATTCAATATAATCTTTTAGCCCAAGATAAGGCGGTTCAAATGATACATCATCTGTATTGTAAATGAAAATTCTACCGAATGTAGAATCTGCTTGACCATCAGTAAAGTAAGTGCTTAATTCTCTTTTTGTAAAACCATAATCTGGCATTACTCTTCTCCGTCAAATATAAAGTGATTAAATTTTTTATCTATTTTTTTGTCAAACTTCTTAACAAATATTTTTGATTTTAATTGAACTGATATTTGTTCAAATTCTGTTTCATCTGCTTTTCCAAACAATTGTGGGTTTTCAAATGAAAGTAAAAATCCCCTATTGTCACGAGTTATTTGTTTCGAAAAATTAGGATTATTAAAAAAGTTTGTTCTTTGTCTAAGAATTTCTTGTCTTATTCTATCTCGTTCTTCTGTTCTAAATTGTGCATAGTATTCAGAATGTATGATTGCGTCGTCTGTTGATTTAAATGGCATTATTTATCTCACTACTCTAAATTCATAATTGTCATCATAGAAGTTTATTTGTTCATCAAGAGTTCCACTTCCACTTACGACCTTAATACAAAAGCGATAATTTCTTTCTGCTTGTAGTCCATCCATTTGTATGTTAAAGAAATTACCTGTTGAATCACAACTAATTTTAGAACCTGTTCCAAATGGTATTATCTCTTCTTCAGTTTCAGCGTCTTTTACTTGATAGAATACTGAACCACTTGGTAAAACTTTTACATCTAATTCTGCAGGTGTAGTTGCAAATGCAGTTGTCGGATATAACTCTCTACCAACAATTCTAAGTTTAACTATCGAACCTTCTTTATATTCTGTTCTTAAATTTTTAAAATATATCTTTAATCTTTCTAAATCTGTCGAACTTAATTTTGTTAAAGGTGAAGAAGCAGAACCTGTATTCCAACTTGAGTCATCCCACATAACTTCTAATTTTGGTGGATAGATTGTATGTGTCTCACGAGAAAAGTATTTTAGATTTCCTAATCTATCTGAACTTGCTTCGTCTTTTGTAGTATCACTTCCTGAATTAAATGCAAATGTATTATCAGTCGGAAGTATTGATTCTCTTTTTAAAATAAAGCCTCGGTTCGGATATTTAGATGATGAGTAAATATGATTTTTAACCATATCTGTTACATCTATTCTTAAATCTTTTCTATCAAATGTTAGTCCGTATGATGAACTAACTTCAAATTGTCCGTCAATACTAGCTGTAAACCAAGAACCTCCGTCAGTCAATACTGATGTAGAAACCCAAGGTGTTTTTTGTTCGTGGTCTCTATATTGATAGCTTACTCCGTCTTCTGTTGTTGGGTTATGGTCAAGTTTACCTGTTCCTTGTTTCCAATTACTACCACTAACCATATATGCAAATACATTCTGTTCTGCCTCAACTTCTTCAGAAGTTGCGTCATATAAATTTAAATAATAGTTTGCTGTTAAAGGTATTTTATTGTTTTGTATAGATTCTGAAATGTAAGTGTAATCAAAGTCAATCAATACTCTTGATATGTTTGCAATTGTTCCATCGTTATTAACAACTTTTTTAATTTCTAATATTTCATCAAGTCCTGTATTGATAGACGCTGTTGTTCCACCTGAATAAATTGTTGCGTCTCTTTTTCCAAATTCAAAATAATGCATTATAGTTCTCCCACTACTCTACCCTCGATATCAGTATCAGGGAATTTAAGTTCGAATATACTTGGGTCTTTTGATGTATAAACGACTCCATTTTTTGTTGACATTTTGATATCATAAACATTTCCACTATATCCATCAGATGTTGTAGCTTTATTCTCTACAATTATTAAATCATTATCTGGATTATTGTTAGGTGGTGGAACTACACTTGCTACACCGTCCACTAATGATATTTGATATGCTATATCACTCAATACAATCGGTTGACCTATTTGCCATTTGTCTATATTGAAATGATTTCTAACTCTTTGAATACATTTAAACAATACATCATTAGCATTAAATCCTCTTTGTGTTACTATGGCAAACTTAATACCAATGTTAATCACATAAGCATTTTTTAAATTAATAGCATCTGTTACTATTCTGTATTGTGATAAATACATTTTTAAATTTTGTTTTACTGCTTGATTTAAATTTGTTAATTTCTTACTTCCGTCATATCCTAATAAATACATATTTAATGCTAATGGATTAGAAATCTTTTCTGGTTGGTCTTGTTCATTCAATCTTAATTGTTCGTCTTGAACAATAAATGCTTTTGCTATGTTTCCAAACTTTTGTGGTAGTGAATAAACTCTTGTGATGTAGTCTGCTTGTGTAACTGCTCTATTTTGTGCATTAAAATAACCTGCTGCATTTTGTTTTATTTCTACTAATGATTCCTCACTTGCTCCACCTGATGCTGCTTCTAAGTTTATTACACTTAAACTATTTTGAGCAGTTGAAACTTTATCTGAGTCTAAGCCACTTGACGGTACGGTAAAAGTTATATCTTTTAGATATGTGATAGAATTACTTCTAACATTATGTTCTACTGCTCCACCATAACGATATGTAATCGTTAATGTTGTATTACTTGGTGCTAAACCAAATGTTCTTGTTTTCATAAAATTAGTTGGGTCAAATGCAGTATCTAAATGTGATACTCCAAAACTTAATGCTGAACCAACATTATCTGGATTTGGAACTAATGTTTCATCTGCATTATCACTAACTCCTGCTCCAAATCTTAATTCCATTTTATTGTCTTCACGAACATAAGTCGTAAATCTTCTAGCTGTTTTAATTAGTCTTAATAAATATGGTGTGTCTAGTGCGTGTTCAGAAAGTGTTGGGTCATTAAGAGTTGTATTTTCTATTGACTCAAATACCGTGTCTTGTGCTAAAAATGGAACTTCGTAATATTTGTTTCCATTACTATCAACTATTGATACTATTTCTGTAACTTTACTATTAGATAAAACAATCTTATCAAACTTTTTAGCTGATGTGAATGTAAATTCCTCTGATGTAGTTGTTCCTGATTTTGCTAAAGCTTTTTTTGTTACTCTGTATAATGTTGGAATACTTCCGTTATCTTCTGCAATTTCTACCTTTGCAGTATCTAATGAACTTGATGTTTTAAAATTAACATCATCTAATAAAGTAAAGTCTATTCCAGTTTCTGATGATACTATACCATTTGCAGAAACAACTCCTGCATAATCAAAGTCAGCAAAATAAGTTGTTCCACCATCAGTTGTTTTTGCTGGCAAAGTTTGACTTAATTCTAATTCAACCGTAGATGGAATTGCTAAACTTGGTTTATATCCATATGCTTGAACTATGTCAAAAATATTTTTTCTTTCTTCTGCGTGTTGTAATAATGTTTCTTTGAATTGATTGTCAACATAGTAGTTCAATACATCTCCAACATACGATGCCATCTCAATGAACATCATACCTGGTGATGCTTCATTAAAGTCATTATATGAATTAGGGAAATAAGTTTTTGCAAACTCTATAAGATTCTGTCTTATTGATGAAAAGTCTCTACCAAGATAACTTACATCTTTTTTTACCATTTTTTTATTTGTTTGATAGTCTACATTTGTAGCCATTTTATTCTCCTACTTGAATATCAAAGGTTATAGAATCAAGAGCATTTGGTTCAATCGTTGTTGAATACTCTAAAGAAATAGAAATTTGATTTGGATTGTCATCTGGTTGAAATACAAATAAATCATTCACTATTACATAAGGTAACCAATTTTTTATTGCTTCGATAATCGTATCGTTTATTTTATCTATTGTTTGATTTGTAATTTGTTCAAATAATAGACTTCGTAAGTTTGTTCCGAACTCTGGCTGAAATACTCGTTCACCTTTTTGTGTCAGTAACAAATTTCTAATATTAGATTTTGCCTGTTGTCTGATTGTTTTTGTTGGATTAAAAAAACCAGTAGGACTATATCCTAATGGAAACTCTATTCCAACATATATATCATCATTTTTATCTGTCTCTCTTACACTCATTATGGTCTGTAATTACCTTCACCTTTTTTCTTTTTATTAATTGCTTTCATTAAGCCAGAATAATCACGAGTCAATGCATTTTGAACATCTTCAGGAACTTG
>CEUO01094729.1_pt1 | contig 11920 bp, 9 predicted proteins | sample 531391 | NCBI WGS metagenome assembly CEUO01 (sample SAMEA2622799, study PRJEB7988) | marine metagenome | isolation source: saline water (ENVO:00002010), including
GATGATATAGGATATGGTAGTGATGGGTTAGTTGATGATGGTGATCCTACTGGATACTTTGTTAGAAACAATGGTTTTTACTTAAATCATAAGCCTGCATCAGGTACACTAAGGCTCAGCTATTACGGTACTTTAGACGGATTGCAGGATTCTACTTCTGACCCTTCTCCGCTTGTCCCTGATATGTATCACAGGGATTTGTGTGATTATGCAATAGCCATTGTATCTGCAAAAGATAACCCTCAACTACACGATAAACACTGGATGCTCTGGCAGAACAATTTAAACGAAATAATTAATCAGGATGCAGACAGGGAGCTCATTCATACTATAAAGAGGGAGGTTTAATATGGCACTTCCACTAATTATGGCTGGTATGGCAATGGCAAAGGGAGCTACGGATGCTTATGCCAACGAGCAAAGGCGTAAATCCCAGCGCAGAGCTTTTCAGAAGCTGTCTGAGGTAACACCTTCGGAGCGTGAATATCAAAAACATTTAAGAAGTATAGCAGAAAGTGGTGATCCGGCTCAAAATCAATTGATGTCTGAAAGAATGAACCGTGTGCTTGGAAATATTCGACAGACTGGTGCAGAGCAACTTCAGCGCACGCAAGGCTCAATAATAGGTCAGGGTTTAGAAAATTCAATTGTAGCTCAGGAGTTACGTAGGAAAGTTGATAAGGATACCATGCGTAGCATTGCTGAGCAATCACGTAGAATTTCAGCAGAAAATATGGCACGACAAGAAGCTACTAAGCGTCAAGCTGAAGAACGTCTGCATCAATTCAATATAGGCTTGGATTCACGGAAGCAACAAATGGATGCCAATATTGCTCAATTAGGAGGGAACGATAGATGGGGTACTCTTGCAAATATTGCTCAGTCTGGTCTTGAAACTTATATAGGTTCTGGTGGAATGGATTTAGCTGAGTGGGAAAGAGGAAAAACTTTACGTGATAAGCAATGGAAAGAAGAATTGAACCGGTTTGAATCCAAAGAAAAGGCGAAAGCTCCTACCTTTATCTATGGAAATCAAGTTGACACCTCAGAATGGGAATAAATAAATGGCAAAAAAACAAGACATCCCTGTAACAGAAGTATATGACAGCAAAAATAAGAGAACTGGTTATTTAGTTGGTTCTAGGTCTACGCCTATTTGGACTTTAGAAGGTGCAAAGTTTGAGTACAGTAAGCAGTTGAAAGCGTTAAATAAACCTGAGAAGCCTAAGAAGCCTCAGAAGCTACAATTTACAAACCCCACTACGGGTAAAACTGAGACTGTCCTCGATAGCTCTGCTTATAAAACACGTATAGGCTACCTAAAAGATAAAGAAGAAAAAGACCTAAGAAGTAGAAGTTCTACTTTGGTTGATAAAATTTTACAAATGGAAAGTCAATTAAAAGTTCCATCCTTAAAAGACAAGCACGAACTAATTAAGAGCAATCTTAATACATCTTATGGTGAACTTGAAGAAATATCTAAACAATTGGGCGAGCCGTATCAAAGACCATCTGGAGATGCAAACATTGAGCAAGGTAGTTCAATTTTTAAAACAATCAAAGGATGGGTGACTCCTAGTGACGAAGATGCTTTTAAGGCTAATACACGTAAAGAAATTATGCGGAAGATAGGTAGTGGAGAATTGAAGCCACCATCTGGAATTGATGGGTATAGCTGGGCTCGAAGTGAGGCAGATAGATTATGGAGTGAAAAAACAAATAAACCTGACCTTAGTAAAATGTCCCGTGAAGACCTATTTAAAGGTGCTGAATCTGATGGCGAGTAAAGCTGAATATAGATTAGAGCTTTATAAGAGGTGGATGTCAGACCCTGTTGATCCAGAGCTCAATGAATGGTGGTCTGGATTGAATACTACTGCTCAGGATTCTTTATCTGAATTACATAGACGTGAGAAAGTGTTTGAGCGTGATGAAGTTGAATCAATTGAGATTGACCAAAGGAAGAAATCTTTAGTTGATGAAATCTTAAATCAGGACTATATAAACGCTGATAAATTCAAAACTAAAATTCCAAGGCAGACTGGAATAGATGCTCCTGATGATTATGGTTTAATTAAGTATCATTCGGATGGTGGAAGGGAAGTTGTGAATGACCCAAAATCCCTAAACCTACTTATGATGGATGAAGTAAGACCTGCTGGTATTAACCCCTTCAGTCCTGAGATGGAGAAATGGTCAGAGGATTTACGTAAAAAAGGAGAATTAGAACGCCAAGGATATAAACTATACAATGTTAGTAAAGGCTATGTAGTTGACCCGCCTAAGAAAGAGAAATCAGTTTTAGATATAGTTCGTGAGCCACACGTTAATCAGTGGCAGGCATGGGTAAATACTTGGTCAAAAAGTGACAAGAGTAGGGAGCGTGTTGACCTCCTTAAAAATATTGGTCACGATCCTGAAGAAAATTTAAGAAAGATAGCTCAGCTAAATGCCGAGTTAAAAGGCATTCCAACCTCTGAAGCCTACGCCCGTTTTAATCAAACTGATAACTGGGGTGATGCTTTCAAGGAACTTGGAATGAATCCCATTGAAATCCTCGGTATAGGTATTACAGAGTCCATGCTTCAGTTCTTCCCAGCCTTTGTATCAAATGCAATTAGAATGGGTGGAACTATGGGAGCATCTGGTGCTGTTGTGGGAGGTATTCCCGGTGCTATTGCTGGCACGGGATATGGACTTATTACTGCTGGCGGTATGACTTCCTTTAATATGGAATATACTGGTAAGATATTTGAAGCCCTTGAAGAACGTGGAGTAGATATTACCAATGCTAACCAATTGGTTGATGCGTGGCAGAATGAAGAATTGATGAAGGAAGTGGAAGGCCTTGCTATCAAGAAAGGTGTGCCTATTGCAATATTTGACCTTGTAAGTGGTGGAATTGCTGGTAGGCTTGCAGGTTCATTTAAAAGCAAGGCTGTTGGTGGCGCTGTTGAGATGGGAGCACAAATGGGACTTGGAGGTGGCGGTGAATTAACAGGGCAAGTTGCATCTGGTGAAGAAATAAGTCCTTCTGCAATATTGATGGAAGCATTTGCAGAGCCGGGGCAGGCTATGCCTATGGGTGCTTATAACATGGCAACACAGCAGGTTGAAGCAGTTAATCAGTCAAAGTTTAATAAAACAGCAGTAGGTCAGGAAATATTAAAGGCACGTGCTGAAGGTGCATTTGATGAAGCCACTATTGATATGGCAGAGAAGTTAGTAAAGCAGGACGCTGAAGCATTTGAGAATAAATCAGTATTACAATTTATAGATGAAGTGAAAGTGATAACTGATGCAGAGCTTCAAGAACGTGGCATTGACCCTACTAAATTCAAGGAAGGTGAGGGTATTGACCCTGATACTAGTAACTTACGAGCACTTGGAAGTACAGAGGTTGAAAATGGTCAGGTTATCGTCAAATTATATAAAGGTGCTAGACCTCAGGATGTTATTGAAGAATTTTATGGAAATCATTTTAGGAGACTGAGGCCTGAAGACAAAAGTAATTGGCAGAACTATTATCAAGAATATAAGGATAGTGGTGGTCTTCTAACTGAGCAGGAATACTTTGAAAAGCAAGGTCAGATGTTCTATTTCGGCTACAACTTATCTACTGACTCTAAAATAATCAAGGTATTCAGGAAGATTAAATTCTTGATGGATGATATGTTTAGTAAAGCGGGTCTTGACCCCAGTATTAGAAAGATGTACGAAGACGCTGGCTTTGGAAGGTTCAGAGATGTGGATGTGGAAGATGGTGATGTTTCGTATTCAGTAGCTCCAATCTGGTACAGTAAATCAGTTCAGGCAGTAGATAAAATAAACGCATCCTCAGTTAAGGCAAGAGGGCTTAGGAATTTCTTCAGAAGACAAGGCGTATCAAATGAAGAAATGCAGGCTGTTAAAATTGGTGAACTGCTTTCTGGATATAAACCTACTGATAGTATTCCTGTATCTGAGATTAAGCGTCATATTGAAAAGAATGAAGTCCAGCTTGTAGATTGGGGAACTATTGAAGAAGTTTATGAGAGGCAGAAACAGGAGCAAGATGAAGCTATTGCGAAGCTTGATTCTCCAAGGGAATTAACTGAAGAAGAATGGGAAGATTTCTATGAAAATGAAGCTGAATATGAATATCCAGAAGAACAAAGATATGACATAGTACAATATGGTGACTCTTGGCGTGATCTGGATATGTATGGGGATCAGACTCCGGGATATGAAACTGAAAATGAAGCACTGCAAGCTGTGCAAGAAGAAATTGATTATAGGATGGGAGAGGACTGGTATGAAATTGAACAAGGACATCACGATTGGTTAAGTATTGAAGAAAGGGAAACTGATGATTTAGATAACTATCCACTTGGTATAAAGTATGTTTTAGTGGAAGGTGATTATGATCCTACGCCTATTATGACAGAACAACCACTTGGATTCCGTGCCCCTCAGATTCCCGAAGATACTAGAAAGGTTATTTCTGAAAGTGCTAATAGGGATGATTGGAATCTAAGAGAAGATTGGGAAGAATATGCCCGTCCCGCTTATGAAGAAGATATGTATGTTGAAGAATTTACTTGGACGGATGAAGATGCGGAGCCTGAAATAGTCAATATGCCTGATCAGCCCCCAAGAAGAAAACCTATTGAGCGGATAAGACCTAGATGGGGTACGGGTTCTCAAGTTCAGCCCGGTGGTAAAGATTATCAGGAACTGATTATCAAACTTGATAAGCAAGGCAAACGTATATATTCATCAGGTCATTTTGACGTTGACAATCCTTTAGTCCATACAAGATTCAATACCCGTGAAGACAAGGATGGCAAAAAGGTTTTATTTGTAGAGGAAATTCAATCTGATTGGCATCAGGAAGGTGCAAAGAGTGGGTATAAAAGTGATAAACCAGCTTTTAAGAGAAAGGATTGGGATGGTCACGAGGTATGGGAAGGTCAAAATACATTTAAAGATTTAAGTATTGATTATATTATGGATAGTGAGGATGGTAATATGAAATATTATCTTTATCGTCACGGTACAGAGATTGGTAGTTTTAGAACTAAAGAACAAGCAATACAACACGCAGAAAATCAATACAGTGGTAAAACTCCCGATGCTCCCTATAAAGATTTCAACTGGATTAGCCTTGCTGGCAAACGCCTACTCAAATATGCTGTAGATAATAACTTTGACAAGATAGCTTGGGTCACTGGCAAACAGCAGGTTGATAGGAATAACCTCAGACAATATATCAGTAGATTAGCTTATAAATATAATAAAGCAACTGAAGGAGCTCCTCAACGCTATCAGGTAATTGCATATTCTACATCAGGGAGAAGGGTGGTCTTTGACAGGGTATTAGAACGAAATGAATTACAGCAGTTTGTTGGTAAATCTATATCTGATAGAATTATAGAAGATAAAGGTGATGAAGTTGCACCGGGAGGTGATCTTGAAGGCTTTAAGGTTTTAAGTGGATTAGATTTAGAAATCGGTGGTGAAAACCGTGAAAAGCTATATGATGTAGAAATAGCCAACAGGATGAAAAAGTTAGCAGGTAATCTTGGTACTACTCAGATTGAAACTGCTTTTGATGAAAATAGAGATGCAATTGTAGTCGACCACCAATCCATAGATATAACTGATAAGGTTAAGGATAAATATAGTAAGCCTATGCCATCCTTCAGTCTTGTCCCTGAGGATGAAGCCAACGCAAAGAATTTCAATAAAAAGAAATGGAGCTTTCCTAAGATTGGTGAGGGTGATTTTATAATCCCAATATCAACACGTTTGAAACGTATCAGCCCCGTATTAAAGAAAGCCCTCAGAGATTTTGAATTTGCAAAGATTAAATACAGCCGTGATGATAGGAAGCGTATCAAGCCATTCTTGGATAAATTCGTTGAGCTATCTAAGGAAAATAAGAAAGCATTTGATTTGATGGACTATTACTTGAAAAATGCTATGGCTGACCAAGCCTATACCCTAGCTCTGGAAAATAATATGGATGAGGAGTTTATTGCCTTACGTGATTATTTAGATGAGATGTATGAACGTGCGAAGGATGTGGGAATTGATATGGGCTTTATTGATAGCTATTTCCCACGCAGGGTAGAAGATTTTGATGGACTTATGAATCATTTTGAACGTGAGGATCAGGGAGTAATTCAAAAGGCACTTGATAAAGAGAAAGAACGGCTTGGCGTTGAAGTTCTTGATGATGATGATAAAAGCAGGGTGATTAACAGACTGATTACTTCTAGTAAATCCTTAGGTAAGAAATCTTCACATATTAAAAGGCGTAATCAAAAAATCCTAATTGACGGGGAGATTAACAACTTCTATCAAGACTCACCATCAACTCTGCTGAATTATATTGACAGTATGAATGAAATGATAGCAGAAACAGAATTTTTTGGCAAGGGTGAAAATAGATCTAAGTCTATTGGTAAATATGTAGCCAAACTTGTTGATGAAGGTAAGATAAAGCCAGCACAGCAGGAAGAAGTATTGAAGTTATTTAGATCACGGTTTGGTTTCAAAGGTACTGGTAAGAGAATGGGAGCAATAAAGAATGTAGGCTATATGATGACTATGGGTTCACCTACATCGGCTATCACTCAGATTGGAGATATGGCGTGGTCTTTATATAAAGGTGGAATGATAAATACTGGTAAAGAATTTGTGAAGGCAGTGGGTGCTGAATTTGGTATGGATACAGGTCAGATTACTCCTGAAGATTTAGGAACTGAGAAAATTGCACAAGAGCTTGAAAGTACAAGGGGTACAGCAAAGTTATTGGACAGCATATTCTGGGCAACACAATTACAGCGAATGGATAGACTGGGGAAAACAACCTTGGTTAATTCAGCTATTAGAAGATTTGAACAGCGTGCAAAGAAAGGTGATCCGAAACTTAAACCAGAATTGGAAGCAGTATATGGCGAGGAAACAGCTCAGCTTATTGAGGATTTGAAATCTGGTGAAAGAACTGAAAATGTGGAGATGCTGGCTTTCAATACTCTCCTTGATTTCCAGCCAGTATCACTATCTGAGATGCCAGTAAAATATTTAGATAGTCCGAATGGCAGGATACTCTATCAGCTAAAGACCTTCACCATAAAGCAATTTGATGTATTTAGAAATGAAGCCTTTGACAAAATCAAGGCTGGAAAAACCAAGGAAGGTATGCAAAACCTTGTGAAGCTTGCTGTGACATTTGGTTTAGCCAACGCTACTGGAGATATGTTGAAAGACTTATTGATGGGAAGAAAGATTAACGGTGACGATTACTTCTGGACTGGTGTTTGGAGACTGATGGGAGTTTCAAGATACCACGTTTGGAAAACTAAGGACAGAGGAATTGGAACTGGATTGTTAAATGTATTGACCCCAGCACAGTTTGGAATAGCAGATCAGCTATGGGTTGACGCTATAAAGGTAGGAGGTAGTGATGACCCCGCTCAATCACTCAAGGAAATGAGAAGCTGGACATTCGTTCCACTTTTAGGTAAGACAGGATTTTGGTGGTGGGGCGGTGGTAAAAAGAAAATCACTATGCAAGAAATAGATAGATATAGAGATAAACAAAAGGAAGGAAAGGTATTGACCAGAGCTGAAGTTGAGGCTCTAAGTTCAGAAGCATCTACAGCTTTAGAGCAGGGCTGGATTACGTATAAGCAATGGAAAAATATAGTCCTTAAAGGAAAATGATAAAATCAATTGGAGAAATTATAGATGAGGTTTTGCATCAGTTAGAGGAAGCTGGAATACCACGCTCTATTGATGCTTACAATTTGGTATTTGAAACTGGTATGGCAGAATCTGGGTATCGGCATCTGGAGCAGATGGAAGCCAGCAAAGATTTAGGAGCAGTTTCATTTTGGCAGTTAGAGCCAGCAACGATAAGAGATATATGGGAGAATTATATTTCATATAGGAAACCCCTTATTGAAGCTACTTATAAGTTAGGTCTGATAGAGGAGAATAAAGTATTCAGCGTGTTTTCAAACATAGCCTTAGCCTCAGCGTTTTGTAGAATATATTATAGAAGAAAACCCGGTGCAATACCTAAGACCCTTCCTGCACGTGCTCAATATTGGAAAGAGCACTACAATACTTATAAAGGTAAGGGCACGGTGGATCACTACGTAGCAACGAATATGGGGGTTAAGTAGTGGAGATATTAAATATTATAAATGAATTTGGATTGCCTGTGAGTATGGTGATTGCCTGCTTTTATTTTATTAACAAGCAATCTAAGTGGATTCAGGAGGAATTAGAGGAAGATATGGAGCAGTCCTTCAACCGTTTAGAAAAAATCCAAATAGAGCTCATAAATCAGCAGAAAAAGACTCAGATGGAGCTCACTAAGGTTAGAGGCTATATCGAAGGAATTGAGGACATTTTGACACGCCTAACAGGCAATGGACTTTCAGGGAAGAAAAAATGATAGCAGATACTTTAAGTAAGTACCCAGAAATAGGGATTGGTAGCACAATTGGCACGTCAGTAATACATTGGCTTGGAGTTGTTAATCCAATCCTCAGCACAGTTTCCCTGCTAATTGGAATTAGCGTGGGAGTGACCACACTTTATTTACAAATTAACAAACTAAGGAAATACAAATGAACGACCTAACTAAATATGTAGAAGAAAAGTTGTTTTCAGATGAAAGTAGGGATGAAATGATAAAGGCACTCAATGCCAATATAAATATTCCCATCCTAAACGAAAACACGGAAGAAAAAGTCTTCCGTGCTCTCTGGTCAGTTATTGTGGATTGTCTAAAGACTATACTTAGAAAGTAAGTGTACTTTTATCAACCCATTCAGCTAAACTGTCATCAGACATCTGATTGCAGTATATCTCAGTAGTCTTCACTGATGCGTGCCCTAGGAAGTTCTGGATAACTTCCTTGGGTACACCTGCATTGAGCTTGTCTACAGCAAACGTATGACGCAGAGTATGAAGCCTGATATTGTGTTTGCGTGTATATGAATGGTCAAAGTTTCCAACCAAGTTTCTACGCAGTGCTTTTAACCAAAATTCCTCACCTGCATTTGGGAATAGTCTTTCTGTCTCTGAACCCTCTACAATGGCACGTGCTTGCTTGCTTATTGGGATATACACAGGCTTCTTAGTTTTCTCAGAAATAATCTTCAAACGCATATAGTCACCCTTAATATCAAAGTCAGACTTGGTGAGATTTTTCATATCACAAGGTCTAAGACCTGTGCTTAGGGCAAGGATGTAATATTCCCTGAAACATCCAGCGTTATCTAATATCATATCAACTTCGAGTTGTTGAAATGAATAACGCTCAGGCACACCAACTGTAGGCTTTTTAAGGCCACGTGCAGGAGATTTGATTATGTAGTCCATATCTTCACAATACTGAAAGAATCGTTGCAACCATTGAATATTCTTTCTGAGAGTAGCACTACGAATATTCACCGCACGGTCATCAAGAAAACGCATCATTTGAGGAAGGCGTGCTTGATTCACATTTGATATATTAGCGTGGTAGGCATATTTCTTTAGCAGGTTCATAACCATCTGAGCCTGACGTTCAGTGCCTTGATCAAAGCATTTCTTAGTCCAAGCATTTTCAATACGATAGAAGTGATTGATAAATTCATTTAAAGCAGATTTGAAGGATTTACCTTTGCCAGATAAACTGTCCATTTGCCTATCTGTTTCAAGGCTTTTTGTGTCAATTCCGGCTTCTAATTGAGCTAGCAATATTTTTGCTTGAGGTAAGTCCTTGCCAGCACTTCTTACAATTCTTTTACCCTTTGAATCGGTAAAACGAATAACATAAGAATTGCCTCTTTTATAGATATTTTTGGTTATTGATTTGTTCTTCATTTTGAGTTCTCCAATTGTGGAAACTGTTGCCAATTTTGGCAACACTTGTTGCCAATTTTGCTGGCAACACGCACTTTTTGTATGCGATTGTTCCCTGTTTTTTGTTTGTTTTTGGATCACTCAATCTTCGGTAGGTTTGTCGAGGAGGTTTAGGTAATAAAAAACCCCCAGAATATAACGTCTGAGGGTTCTTGCGGGATGGACGAGACTCGAACTCGCAACTTCCGGCGTGACAGGCGAACACAAATTCGTTACACCCTCGAGGAGCACATACCGAATTTATGGTTTGTTCGCAAAAAATGGCAACACTTCTGGTAACACTTCTGGCAACACTTTTGGTAACACTTTTTAGTGCCATTTTCCACCCTTTTTTAATACCTAAATTTGCTCCAAATCGTCCATCCCTTTTTATTGGAATCAGGGGCAAGCTATAAGCCTGCCCGAGATTCCCCCCGAATGGATTGATTGAATCCAAATTTACTATTTTACTTAATTTGTCTAACTGCATTTAATTCTTTTTGAGATTTTTCAAAATCTCTCTTGTTCTGGTCTTCCTTACTTTTCTATTATCTTTAATATGTTTCGGTTCATAAGGACACATAAAGCATCCGTTACCACAGCAATACCCTCTTGAAAGTAAAAACTCTTTCGAGAGCATCTATGCAGGCTTAATATCCGTAACTTTAACTACACGTGTAACTATATTAAATCCGACGTCTGTATGATATTCTTCAAAATCTAATTCTTCTGTTGATTGATAGCCATCAGGCAACTCAACTCCACCTTCGCAAACTGATTCTACCCAATCACCTTCACTATTTATAAATCTAATACTAAAATTTTGGCAGGTCACATCCTTTGCTGAATCTTTCGTGTTGATTTCCTTGATACCTTTCCCTAAGAGTGTAATTTTACCTATAGCAATAGACCTGCCTGCACCGGGGTGTTCAGTTGCATAAAACACAACGTCACCATCCTTGATGGGTTTTGATGGTTCTACAACTAATTTAGTTCCGTGCCCGAGGTTAACATCTGCATAGTCATTTACATCTAAAATTATAGAATGAGCCTTTGCACAGGTGACGTGCTTTGGTCTGACTGTAAACATATCTGAGGATTTTTTACCATACTCAAGCTGAGTGTACATTTCGATGGGGAGGTATTGACCCATACGAAGTTCATCTTTCTGTAGATTCTCGTAAGATAATTCGGAGCGAATTTCATCAAGTGCTCGCTGATCATCTTCTAGTGAATACTCGAGGTATGCTTTTTCAACGTCTGCCCATGTAGTTTCAGAGAGCTTACCTTTCTCCTCAATGAAGGTCATCCATTTATTAAATTTCTCACATTTTTCACGCATCACAAATAATTTGTCACTATTATCTGGATGATTTATTTCACTTCTATCTTGAGATACCAAAGTAACCTTACCTTCAATAACCTCGAAATCTAATTTATATCCCGGAAATGGACTTGCCTTGCCTTTTGGAAATAATTTATTTAGTGTCGTGCGGAGTGCATAAACGGCATCCTTAGTCTCGCCTGTTTTAGAGTCACGATTCATCCAATTATATAGTGTCTGGCGCTTTATGCCTGTGTATTCAGCCAGATGTATAAGTCCCTGCCTTGCAGAATATTTGTATAGTTCATTTGATAGAGTATTACTAATAAGGTACTTATCCTCATTCGTCTGCAATTTCTTTGCTTGGGAGTTCAGGATTTTTATATGTTCGTCACAGAGGGAATTTAATTCATTTAAAGCAGAGGTGTTTGGCTTTACCAATTGCATCCCGTGCAAACTGTAGGGGAGCATATTATAATCAGCAATATCTTCCAATTCCTCAGGAGACATTTCGTCGATTGCTAGGTGGAAATAATTCTCCGCTTCCAAAAGATTGGATTTAAAATTTTCAAAGTCCATGCTTTGCATAGAAAGTGCAATTAGCTTCTGGCTGGCAGTATCACCCTGCCTTATACACCTATTATATATAGCCTCAATATCATCAAGAGCCTTTAGAGCTGAGATGCGTGCTTCTTCAGTAAGGGATTG
>CEUO01001110.1_pt1 | contig 11873 bp, 17 predicted proteins | sample 531391 | NCBI WGS metagenome assembly CEUO01 (sample SAMEA2622799, study PRJEB7988) | marine metagenome | isolation source: saline water (ENVO:00002010), including
ACTAGATATTATAGGCATTTAAAGTTGCTCATAGCCTATCATACTAAGCCCTACATTGGTGTAAAAACACATATAGACAAAGATGCCAATGGCATTGCTTGTACTTAGTTTTACAGAGATATATGGTAGGAAGAGGAGTAATGCTTCTGCTATTTCTTTATTATGTGTTTATTCGTTGAAATTTTATAGCCAGAAGGCTCTTTCTAAGTAAAGATGAAGTACACCTCAACTATAATTAAAAAGAGCCTTTAATTTCCGTATTTAAGTAATCTGTGTGCAGTGTTAAATAGAATTCCTAATTCGCTATTATCTGGAACAATATGATTATCTAAGTAATCATCTAATTCGTTCCAATTATCAGCATTGCCATCCATTAAATGTATTCTATCATTTTTATCAGGTATTTTTGATTTTATTAATTCTTGAATTGCAACTAATGCTAGACGCCCTATACTATCGTTTGGTGCTTTTCGAATTTGTCCAACAACTTTTAATTCATCATAGTATGGTTCTGTTTTTAGATATAAGTCCATTGGTAACTCCTTTTTAGTGATTAGGGGAACTAATTAACATTATAATAATTAATTCCCCGATCAATTTAGACATTAAAATCGTTAATCAAGCGATATCCTAACCATAGGTATAAAATAATCATAAAGATTATACGTTCCAGTGGTAAGGACATTATGTGTTCAAGCATTTTTCTCTAACTCTGTGTATTGCCTGAAATAGATTAACATACTTTGATCTTTTTACTTCTACCACTGTACCGTTGGTTAAGATGAAATGCCAAAAGTTTGTATTTTTTAATATATTTCGAATCATAGATTTTTCCTTATTTCTATTTTTTTTCTATGCACCTTTTTTTAAAGTGCGGTTTTATTTTGCATGGATTAAAAAAGGGGATAGTCGTTAAACTACCCCCAGGAAGAGACGATTAGCCTCTATCGATTGAGTTTGGCAAGAGCGCTTGCAAACCCCGCTAATGTGGTACGCCTAGATGGTTCCTTGGTGAAACTAACTCTAAAGGATGTAACCACAGCACCGGTACGTCTATTCACTCTTTCAACCGAACCAGATGTTACGTTACCTTTCCAATCAATCTGCTCTTTCAAGGAAGTCATTTGTTCCACGATTGCAGGCGTACTGGATTCATCTTCAAACCAAGCTGTGACAGAAGCCGATTTATCCAATATATCCAGTTGTTCCTCTGGAGTATGATCTTCAAAAGGTTTCTGGAGCTTTAGTGGTTGAAAAGCATTCCGTAAAAACTCTGAGAATGTTAGTTGTATGATATTCATTGTTTTATCCTTTGTTATTTGTTATTGATTAACTATCCGTTGCTCAACAAGGGCTGAGCCTACTGAGATATCCACACCGGTTTTTTCAACGAAATCTGGGTGGATAGCCAGTAAGGCGAAGGGGGTCGGGGTACTGTATATCTCCCCCGCACATTACACGTCTATTTTTTAAAAATGCCCTGTAGAGAGCCAGAGGGGTAAAAAGTTATCTTATAACCATGTATTTTAAGGATTTACCTCCCATTGAACGATTTAACCCGAAAACGGGAAAATTTGAACAAGTTTCCAGTATTGTCCATGATGAGGCTATGCGGATTTGTGCTATCTTTAAAGCAGAAGAGGAGATTTACGATAGAATCGAAGAAACAGAAAATTGGAAAAAAAACATCCGTGGGGTGATGCACATTGAATACAATTAAAAATGCACGGATTATTATACTGTATATCTATACTGTATACTATATATACAGTAAAATATAATAAACAGTATATGAATACAAGTTATTTTATTAAGTATACAGTATATAGGTAAACAGTATAGGTAGTCTGTATATGGATTTTATTACTCGAAAATTTAAAAAAAATAATTTCAAAAAAGTCACTTACCCGATTTACACTCAAGAAGAAGCTAACACCAAAGAAATCGAATACAAAGCTTGGAGAGAATGTCAGGTAGGTGACTTTGGTCTTTCCGATGATGGGTACGTTGCTGAATGTATTTACCGGAAAGAGTACAAAGACCAAGAACAATTAACCTTTCCGTTTGGAAGACAATGGGTAAAAGGAAAAACATTATTAAAATACCTTCCGCATAAAGAAAGCGGTGAATACACTCAAGTAGGTACAAAGACATGGGTAGAAAGAGAAGCGGGAACTACTCGTACAAAAAATGCCGTAAAAGCGTATGCAGATATGATGTTAGGTGGTCATCGAATTGATTGGGGTCTTATTGGAAAAATCTATCGAAGCGATCAGGAACGACCAGATTTAACTGCCAAACGGTTATTTAAACAGGAAAGGATACAAAAAATGCTAGATGATGAAATACAAAAAGCATTAGATACGAGAGGTATTTCACAAGGGGATGTATTGGATATGATTCTAGGAGGGATTGAAATAGCAAAAGAAAACAAAGATGCTTCTAATATGCTTCGAGGAGCAGAGCAATTTGTTAGAATCCTAGATATGTTGCCTAAAAAATCAACACAAACCGATACAGTGCAATTGGATATGACAAGTACAATATTGGATAAGATTGCCAAGGAAGAAAAAAAGAGTCTGAAAATGTCTCAGAAAAAGGAGTTAATACTTGGAAACGGAAACAATAAAGAAAGCAATCATCAAAAAAGTAGTAGTCATTCAGTCTGATACGGATAATAAAGAAACGCTAAATACGTTTCTGAAAGTATTAAAAGACGTAGCGGAAGACATGGGTTTAACTGTAACCGATGGAGATATGGAATATTTACTGGGATCGGATTATTGAAAACAGAACAAATACGGATTATTCAAAAACTCAGGCACGATATGATGATGTTTGGAAAAGTCTGTATGCCCAATATGTTTTCTGCCGAATCTCCCGATTTTCACTATGATATTGCCAAATACCTTTCCAATCCCAATGTAAAACAATTAAATATTGTTGCTCCCAGAGGTCATGCAAAGTCTTCGATTGTAGGAGGAATCTTCCCGTTACATCACTTGATGTTTGGTGAAGGTCAAAAGTTAATTGTTCTTGTATCCAGAACTCAGGATCATGCGGTAAAGCTACTGGGTCTGTTAAAAGATACCATGGATTTTTCAGAAACATTTCGATCTTTGTTTGGGTATTGGGGAAACCATAGTGCTAAAAGCTGGTCTAAGTCTGAAATTGAATTAAAAGATGGGTCTATGGTTATCTGCAAAGGTACGGGTCAGCAGTTACGGGGTATAAAAGTAGGAAATCAGCGACCTACATTGATTATTGTAGATGATCCAGAAGACGAAAATAACACCAAAACTGCGGAAGCCATGGAAAATAACCTTCGTTGGCTTTTGCAAAGTGCGGTTCCTTCTTTAGATCCCATGAAAGGGAGAATTGTAATCATTGGTACTCCTCAACACCAACGGTGTTTGGTAGAAACACTAAAAGAAATGCACGGATGGAAAAATCTAACCTTTAAACCAGACTTTGTAAATAATGTTTCTTTATGGGAAGATTGGTGGAGTATTGAAAAATTATTACAAAAAAAGAAAGAACTGGAGTCTATTAATCGATTATCGGTGTTTTACCGTGAATATGCCTGTGAAATTGTAGGCGATGAAGACCAGCTCTTTAAAATGGAAAACATTAAACACTATGAAGGGAAGTTTTTTCGGAAAAAAGGAAAAAGTTTTTTACATATCACCAGTTTAAATGGGGAAAAATGCGATAAAATTGTTCCTATTAATGTATTTACGGGTGTTGATCCAGCTTCAAGCGTAAAACGAGGTGCTGATTATTCTGTTATTTTTAATTTAGCAGTAGATGACAACGAAAACAGGTATGCTTTGCCCTATTATCGTAAACACGCTACTCCACTAGAGTTAGCTGAGGCTATTGTCAGTAATTTTAGAAGATTTCGATCCGAAAAAACACGAATTGAGTCTGTTGGTTATCAGGAAATGCTTCGAGAATACGTATTAAAACGATCCAGAGACGAAAATCTATTCATTCCTGGATTAAATATTAAAGAAAACCCTAGAAATTCCAAAAGCAACCGTCTGGAGTCTTTACAACCTATATTTGCAAACAATCAGATGCACATTTTAGAAAAACAACAAGATCTGGTGAATGAATTGCTTTTATTTCCAAGAGGAAAGCACGATGACTTATTAGATGGGTTATATTATAGCAACAAAGGATCCTACGCCCCACATCATAGCTCTGACGATGCAGATGCCCCTTTATTGACAAAAGTAAGAAGACTTGTTACTGCAGACTGGCAAATTGCATAAAACTCCCTGTTGAGAAGAGCGAATGTAATTTTATAATATCACTACCGTAATTCAGACGGTACCTATGGCACACAACAAGCATCCTGAAGTCGCTAAATCAGAACGCTTATTAGACAACTATCATGAAAACCGATCCACGTGGGCAATGCAAGCCATGGAGGATGACGAGTTTCGCAATAATCAGCAATGGAAACGAGAGCATAAAGACGTACTTGCTGCTCGATCTCAAGTGCCTATTGTTGATAATATCATTTATCCCGCAGTTGAACAGGCAAAAGCCTTACTGACTGCAAACAAACCAAAATTTCAATCTACTGGCAGAGATGATTCTGACGGAAAAGTCGGTAGACTGTTTTCAGATATTATGGCATATATATGGGATGTATCTAGTGGGAATGTAGAGCTAAAACAAGTAGTAGACGACTACTACGTAAAAGGTATGGGGGTCATGCAAACCTATGTTGATGGTATGGCTGATTTTGGTAAAGGTGAAGTGAAGATAAAAAGCATCGACCCCCTAGACCTTTATTTAGATCCAAATGCCAAAGATCCTTTTGCTCGAGATTCAGCGTGTATGATTATTTCTAAACGAATTACCGATGAGCAAATAAAAACTATTTATCCTTTTTTAACCGATCAGTTAGAGAATATGATGACTTCTTCATCAAACAATCGGTATCCTTCTACAAATCGAGACGGTTCAGAAGATCAACAGATTGGCCCAACAGAAGATGAAGATGGATATTATCGTAATTATGAAATTATTGATCGATATGAAAAAATAAAACTTCCTTACTACCATTTGCTGGATTCCCTTACGGGAGAGGAAAACATTATGAACGAAGATGGATTTAATGAGTTTCTGTCAGAACCAGCGATATTTATGGATACAGCAAATGGAACACAAGCTGTTACTGAAGATAAAGCAGTAATGGAACTTCTTCAAATATATGAAACGACTGGTGGAGTATATCATATGATGCCAGATCCCGTAACTGGGCAACCTAAAATAATGCCCGGAGAAGAACACGAAGGAGCTATTCCAAATAGCACAACTACGTTACGACCTGTGACCAATCAAGAAATGATTGAAATGGGAGTTGTTATTTTAAATGAAGTAATGGTAGACCGAATTCAGCGTATTTTGTCTGTTGGTGGTATTTTGGTAGATAATTCAATTATGGACATAGATAACTATCCTATTGTTCCATTAATGAACAGACACAATAGAAACCCTTATCCTATGAGCGATGTTCGATTTGTAAAGCCAATTCAGGAATATATCAACAAACTGACTTCTTTAATTATTGCTCACGCTTCAAGTTCTACAAATACAAAGTTATTAATTCCCAGAGGATCGATGGATCGAAAGCAATTAGAAGAAGAATGGAGTAGAGCTGGAACAGGGGTTATTGAATACGATCCAGAACTGGGGCAACCTATTGTAGCGGGCCCAATACCGTTGCCTAATGAGTTATACAAAAACAAAGAAGATGCCAAAATGAGTATTTATCACATTCTTGGTATTCATCCTTTGTCTCAGGGGGATCCTGGGTCTGCTCCACAAACCTACAAGGGAACAGTTGCTATTGATGAATATGCTCAACGAAGAATTAAATCAAAATTAGATGATATTGATGGGATGTTAAATCAAATTGGCAAAATAGTAATTCAATTAATTCAACAGACCTATACGGATCAAAAATTAATTCAATTAATGAAACCAGACGGAAGAACAAGTGAAGCGTTACTAAACAAACCCGTATATGATGATTTTACGGGAGAATTAGCAGGAAGAATAAATGACGTTACTATCGGGAAATACGATCTCATTGTTGTTAGCGGTTCTACACTTCCATCAAACCGTTGGGCAAGATTTGATTACTATATGCAATTATATCAAGCTGGTATTATTGATCAAGTGGAAGTACTTCAGCAAACAGAAGTAGCTGATACTGAAGGAGTATTGGAAAGAACTTCTCTCCTTCAGCAACAACAACAAATGATACAGCAATTACAAGAAGAATTAAAACGAACTAGAGGTGATTTACAAACCTCAGAACGTGAAAGCGTACACGATAAAAAACGTGTAGAAATAGAAAAATTTAAACGTCAGTTAGGTCGAGCAAGTGATAAAACTGCAAAAGCAGTTGAATTATATGAAGCTCGTCTAAATGATCAACTAAAAATGGAACGGAATGACGAAGCAGAAACTCCGGTTGCTGTCAGCTAGACAAATCGGATAGGAGAATAAGATGGAACAACAAGTACAGGATGTCGTTGCTGAGGAAACTACAAACGACACAATAGTTGAAGAGAACGCAACTGACGTTCTAGAACCGTTTAGTCCAGATTTCAATCCTGAAACGGGACAATTTACGGGAAACGAAAAGGTTGCATCTGAGCAACCTGTAGCTGATCAAGAGGTTCAGCCTCAAGAAAACCGCTACGAATATTGGCAAAGTAAATACGATCAGAAGGCGAGTGAGTACAACCAAATGGAACAACGGATTAAAGAACTGGAAAATGTGGAGCCAATTGCAAAACATATCCAGGAAAATCCTTGGGTTTTAGATAACGTTGCATCATCACTCTCTGGTAACACCCCTAAGGTTGCCGGTCAATCCGAATCTCAGGGCTTACCAAAGAAACCCGAAAGACCTAATAAGCCAAGTAATTATGATCCATCAGAAGCGTACATGGATCCTGAATCTGCGAGTTTTAAATATCGTGATTCTTTAGACAACTACCGTGAAGAATTGGTTAGCTACCAAGAAAACATGGAAAATTATCGTCAAAAAGAAGCCGATAGGCAGTATCAACTGCAACAACAAAGACAGAATGAGGAAATGGCTAAACAACAACAATTAGCGATGGCAAATAATTTAGTAAATAGTTACGGCTACACTCCGGAAAAAGCTAGTGATTTTATTAAATATTATTCATCGCCAGATAGCGTTTCGCTAGAAAACCTTGTTGCTTTAGACAGACTAAGAAATGCTCCAAGTACAGCAGAAGTGGATACGAGGCAAAAAGCTGAGATGATGAAGAATCGTCAGAATAGAGTAAATATTCCCCCTCCTCCAAGTGTAGGCGGTGGTGAGAATCAACCACAATACTCTGATGAAGATTTATTTAACCTTGGTTTAATGCAAAAAAAACGAAATGCTTAATTAAATAATTTAGAGCAACTCAATACAATAGAATTTGAGTTCCTCTGAATTTAGGAGGGTAAATAAATGGCGAGTAATGCCAAGAGCCTAGCGTCAAGTGGGGTTCTATATAACGACAGACGAGATTTTTACATCCGTCCAAATGTAGTTAAAGAGCTATGGACCGATGTTGCACCTTTTACAACTGTTATTGCCAATCAAAATACTATGACTGGAATGGCTGATCCACAGTTTAAAATGTTTGAACATCGTAACCCATGGGCTAAACAATACTTTCAAGTAGGAACAGCTGTTACAAGTAACCCAGACAATGATCCAGATACTTTTGTTGTTAAATCTGGTTCGGTTGTAGGAATGGAAGGTGAAGGTGGTGATTACGCTTACAATAGTTGGATTGGGCTTCAATGTGAAGTCTGGGACGCTTTAACTCCCGGATCGAATAAAAAAGGCGTAGTTTTAATTACTGCAGTAGCAGGAAGTGGTACTAGTGCCAATTTTTCTGTAAAAAACATGAATGACACAGGAAATATTGTTTCGGCTGATGGTGATTATTTAGTTGTAATTGGTAACGCCTTTGGTGAAGGTACGGTAGCCGGAACTGCATGGGCTGATGAACTTGCAGTAGTCTATAATCAATGTCAGATATTTAAAACACCATTACAAATTACAGGCACAGTTTTACAAGCTGCCTTGCGTGGTGAATCATCTGAATTGTCTAGGCTTCGTGACCAGAAATCACAAGAACATAAGATTCAAAAGGAAAGAGCTTTCTTATTTGGACGTTCACCGATCAATATAAGTGCCGGGTTTGATGACAATTCATTATCTGATGCAAATAGCAATGCGGTTCGCTCAACAATGGGTATTATCCCTGCAATTGAGAAACACGGTACCACATCTGGTGATGACCAGAATCGTTTCGCTATAACAGAAGCTAGTTATTCATATAGCAATTTTGTGGACGATATGGAAAAAGTATTCCAGTACGTTCCTGAAGCGGGTATAAAGCGTGCTTTTTGCGGAATGGGTGCTATGAGTTACTGGTCTAAAATGGCGGGTAGTTCAGGATTAGCTGGAAACTCTGGTTGGACAGTTAACTTGGATGATATGAAACGTGATACACTGGGATTTAACTATAGGACTTTAGAAACACCTCATGGTGCATTACAGTTAATTCCAACACCAGTACTACGTCAAGCGTATAATAAAACTATGCTTGTTGTATCTGACGATAACTTGTTCCATGCTCAGTATAGAGCGCCAAAGTTTCAAGCAAACATCTTAACGGATGATGCTTACGATGGTGTAAAGGATCAATACTTTTCAGATGAAGGTATCGGTGTCACGCTAATTGAAAGTCATAAACTATTCCAAATATCATAAGGGAGGTTTATTATGGCTAGACCTTATTTAGGTGGTTCAAACGCTGCGATTAAAGAAGTAACTGCGGCTACTACATTGACTCCTGCCGATCACGGGAAAACAATTCTCATGAACGCAGGTGCAGACAATGTAGTTATCACATTACCAGCATTAGCTAAAGGACTAGAGTATACTTTTGTCCAAACTCAAGCTTCTGCTGGTTCAACTTGTAGAATAACTCCCGTTGGTGGAAAAATTATTGGGTATGTTAGTCAACAAGAAGGTGGTAATGCAGATGCTACTACAGCAGATGGATTGGTTTCTGTTTTGGATGGCGCAGATAACAAATATGTTCAATTAACAAAAGCAACTGGGCATCAAGGCGATTTTATAAAAATTGTTTGTGATGGATCAGATTGGTTTGTTATTGGGGGTATAGGTACTTACGCTCACGAATCATAAACATAAACAAAACGTGTTGGGGGAGTGTAATGCTCCCCTGACATTAAAAATACTATGACACAACAACAATTAATTGAAACAGTTCAGCAACATCATCCTGAAATGAGCGATACTCAAGTACGGTTGTATTTAAACAACGCTCTAAAAGAGTTTTGTAGAAAAACAAGAATATTAAAGAGCGTTTATTCTTTTTCTACAGGAAACGATGTTCGGTATTATAAGTTAGAATCAAATATGGCTGAAGTAACTCGACTGGATTATGATGGATATCAAATACCAAGATTAATTCATGCGCCTGAAAAAACGGATCTTGTATAATGTCAGATGATGTAAGAACAAACGCTTTAAAACACGCATGGTGGGTAGAAAGAGATGCTATTGGCATTGTTAAGCGTTCAGAGGATACAAGCTCAAAATATGTCAGTATATCGGGAACTGGAAAAACAGCATATGCTCACGTTGTAAAGTATGATGAAGATTTTATTGCAACTGCTGGTACTGGTGGAACTGATGGTATTCGTTTGGGAGAATCTCCGAACATACCTGAAGAATTTCATGAAGCTTTGGCAAATTTTGTAATTGCAAGAGGGTATGAGTTAAAAAAAGACGGAATACCACAAGCGCAGTATTTTCGATCTTTGTTTAATGAATCTATTCGTGAAGGAAAAAAATACGCCAATCAAAACAGAGATGGTACTCCTTATAGCGTAGCTGGGTATGATTACTAATGCCTAGTTATACTGAAAATTCATTAGGGAAATACGATTGGTCAAGTGCTAATAAATCCTGGGAAACTTACAACATACTTAGTTGGAACAGTTATGTTGCCCTTACAACACAAAATCTTAAAGCTATGAGTAGCGTATCTGAACCTTCAATGGATTCTGTTACGTTTACAACTTTTACATTAAAAAATATGGGGTCTCTCTCAGAAACAACAAATGATATTCCAACATTTACAGAAACGGTAATAACCTAATGTCAAGCTTTAAAGTTCAAGTAGAAGATTTAATTGGATCCGTTGGAGACGATCAGCTTATTACGGATTCATTATTGTCTGCAGGAGCAGAAATTATTGAGATTACACCTTTAAACAGATTGTTAAAGTTTTCAAATGAAAACTCTATTTCTTCTGTTAATGGTTTTGACGTTTCAAATCAAAAAGTTTTAGAAGTACATAAAGACAATTACAAAGCAAGATTTGTCAGTGCTTCTGATATTGCTAAAGTAAAAGACAGTTCATCTATTCATTATGCAGTGGCAAAAGATCCAGTTTTTTACTTTAGTGGAGAAAAAATATACGTTTTAGAAGCTGGTAGTTTAGTATCGGGAAAATTAATGTCCGTACCTACTCAACCTACTACAGATGGGACAACTTTAATTTCAGCTACTTCAACTGCTACTGCATTTTTTCCACTAGAAGCAGAAAAATTAATGATTATGGGTGCTTCTGTTCGGTGTTTAAAAAGAATTTTATCTGATCAAATTAACACAGAAGAAGATGTGGAATTGGCAAGAATGACTCTTGCTCAATTACAAAGTTTGGAAGCGACATACGATAAAGAAGTCCAAAAATATTTAGCATAACCAAGATATCCATGAGAAGAGTCAAGCTCGGTAAGATATCGTAGTATAGGAGAAACAAGATGGCTAACCTTCAAAAATACTCTGTTAAAGAGTCGTTAAATCAAATGGTTTATGATACCGGTTTGGTTGTTACTGCAGTACACGCAGGAAGCGATCAGGCGTTAGGGGCTACCTATAGCGCAATTTATGTGGGAGTAGGTGGAGATGTTGTCGTTACTCTATCTGGAAGTGGAAGCGACTTTACATTTAAAAACTTAGCAAGTGGTCAATTATTACCAGTTCAAGTAACTCATGTAAAAGCAACCAATACAACTGCAACAAATATGATAGCGTTAAAATAATGTTAGGAGCATTACGAGTTACAGTAACGACGTTTGTTCAGGCTATTATCGATATTGGATGGGCTGGAGCAGAAGCGTCTCAATTAAAATGGGAAGATCAAACTTTAAAATGGGAAGAATTAACGGGGTAAAAATATGGCGGCATTAACTGGACAAAGTATAGCAAGTAGCTATAAAGATTTATTACAAATATCAAATTCAAATAGTGGTATAGATGGTACTGCAAGAGTTGTATCAGATGGAGAAGATACAGCATCAAAATTATATTTAGATACAAGTAGGGTAGGAGTAGGTGAACTTGCACCAACAGACGGGCTTTTTCATATTCACGAAGGAAGTGCAGGAAGTGTTACTGCTCATGCTAACGGAGATGAACTGGTTCTTGAATCTGATAATAGTGAAGTGGGTATGACTATTCTTGGTTCAGCTACCAGCAATCAAAACATTTTATTTGGCTCCCCAACTGACCATAAGAGAGGAGGTATAACTTATGCTCATGATGGCGATACATTAACTTTTACCACTTCTGCCTCTGCTCGCATGAAACTTGATGCGAATTCTAGAATCAGCCTTAGTAATAACGATAGTGGTACGAATAATACTCTCTTTGGGAAATCAGCAGGGGCGAGTATAGTTTCTGGGGCAAATGATAATGTTTTAATCGGACCAGA
>CEUO01009841.1_pt1 | contig 11838 bp, 12 predicted proteins | sample 531391 | NCBI WGS metagenome assembly CEUO01 (sample SAMEA2622799, study PRJEB7988) | marine metagenome | isolation source: saline water (ENVO:00002010), including
GGTAATCTTAATATTGCTAGGCACAGAACTCCTACAGGGATATTAACGGGAGATGTAAGTAAAGCAAATTCTCCTAACCCATATTCAGCTAACCCTGCTGGAAATTTTGTAAAACCGATTCCTCCAGTTCCGACTCCAGGAATAAAGCCTATGCCTAATACTCAATCACCTATGTCTGAAAATAGAGGTGGCGCAAGAAGGGCTCCGTTTTTATCCAATACAGGTCCAGGTAAAAAGAAATATTAATGGCAACCGAAGAAAATAAAGTAATAGGTAAAGAGCTGGCAAAGATGGATGATATAGATATGATGATAGCATCATTATTGCCAAATCTAGATCCAGAAGATCCTAAGTCTGTAGGTCAATTACAATCTTTTTTAAATTTAAAATATGATAATATAACAATTGATGGCAGGTATGGAGTTGAGACAGGGCAATATCTTAGAACCTGGTTATCTAATACAGACTATCTTGATAAACTTGCCTTAGGTGCTTCTAACACATTAATTAATCCAGAAGCAGCTTTAGCTCAAGGAAATGCTTTAGGTTTTACTCCTTTTGAGAATCCTAGTGTAGCTCAAATGGTTACCGACTCAGCGAAAGCGGCAAAGGGTTCAGATCAAATATTAAGACAGGTTTTGCACGAAATATCTATTGACGATTTGGAGGATAAAAATGAAAATGCATAGATGACCATCTGATGGCAGACTTCATCCAGTTGGGAAGAAACATAAAAAGTATAAAAAAAGATCTAATGGTGGATACAAAATAGCTAACAATAAATATGTAGAAGGTAAATAATGGCAAAAAGAGTTGACAAACAGGCGCAAAGAGTTCAGGATATATTTAATCTGGCAAACGGAGAATCTAGAACTCAATGGGAATTTATAAATCAAAAAGGTTATGATTTTGCAAACGATAACCAATTAACTGAATCGGAAAGAGCATCTCTTGAAGAGCAAGGAATGCCTACATTTACAATTAATAGAATAGCTCCAGTAGTTGAAATGTTAAATTTTTACGCTACTGCAAATAATCCTAGATGGCAAGCAATTGGTGCAGACGGTAGTGATGCTGATGTTGCTGCAGTATTCTCAGATTTGTCAGATTATATATGGAATTTATCTGATGCAGATTCATTATATGGGAATTGCGTTAATGATGCTATAACAAAGGGTGTGGGTTACTTGCAAGTATCAGTAGACCCTGATTCTGATAATGGTATGGGTGATGTTAAAATACTACAGCCAGAGCCATTTGATATATTTGTAGACCCTAAAGCAAGAGATATATTGTTTAGAGATGCATCATTTATCGTTATAAGAAAAGTACTTCCAAAATCTCATTTGATGAAACTTTTCCCAGAGCACAAAAGAAAAATTAAAAGCGCATCAGGGTCCTCTACTTCTGAATTTGATTACAGTGAAGCTTCAAGAGATCAATATAAAAAAGACTTTCATTATAAAGAAATATCTGAGGGAGAATCTGTAAGTACTAAAGGTGAAAATGATGAAATTGTAGAATTTTTTGAACTGTTTGAAAAGATAAAAATAGCTTATGTAAATGTATATTACAATATTCCTCCTAATCCTGAAGTTATGAAAGAAATAGAGGAGAGAGTTAAAGAGGGATTAGCTGATCTTCAAGAAAAATTAGCTGTTGAATTAAAAGAAAATCAAATGAAGCTTCAGCAAGCTTTTCAATCAGGTCAAATGATTGAAGAAAGATTTAATCTAGAGATGAAAAATTTGCAAAAAGCATCAGAAGACCAGTTTAACGTAGCTGCAGAAACTTTAAGAAGCAGAATGATTCAAGATGCCAGCCAAATTGGAAATAGAGTAATTACTGAAAAAGAATTTGAAATACTAGCACAAAAACCAGTTTTTGCAAATAGCATTGTTGATAGTGTTAAGTTTTATGGAACTAGAATACAGCAAACATGTGTTTGTAGTGACAAGACTTTATATAAAAAAGTTTTACCAGAAAAAATTACAGAATACCCAATAGTTCCTTTTCATTATAAATGGACTGGAACACCATATCCAATAAGTGCAGTTTCTCCTCTTATAGGAAAACAAAGAGAAATAAATAAAGCTCATCAAATAATGGTTCACAACGCCTCGCTTGGCTCCTCTTTAAGGTGGATGTATGAAGAAGGATCAGTTGATACTGATTATTGGGAAAAATACTCGAGCTCTCCTGGTGCATTATTGCCTATGAGACCTGGAGCAACTCCTCCTACGGTCGTACAGCCTGCCCCTCTATCTAACGCGTTCTTTGGAATTGTGCAAGAGGGGAAACAGGATATGGAATATCTTGCTGGAATATATTCTTCTATGCAGGGAGATACTGGTAGCCAACACGAAACTTTTAGAGGTATGTTAGCATTAGATGAATATGGTACTAGAAGAATTAAGCAATGGATGAATAATAGTATAGAGCCAGCATTACGTCAATTAGGTAGATTAGTTATGATGTTTTCTCAATCTGTTTATTCAGCTCACAAAACATTTAGAATTGTTCAGCCAAATGCATTGCATGAAGAAAGAGAGGTTGAGCTAAATATACCAATGTACAATGATATGGGTCAAGCTATAGGAAAAGCTCTTGACTTGCAAAATGCTACATTTGATGTCAGAATTGTTTCTGGATCTACATTGCCTGTAAATAGATGGGCTTATTTAGCAGAACTAAAGGAATTAATGCAATTAGGAGTCGTTGACGATATTGCTGTTCTATCAGAGACAGATTTAAGAAATAAAGAAAAAATCGCAGAAAGAAAATCTCTATATTCTCAACTACAAAGTCAATTGCAGTCTATGGAATCTACTGTTAAAGATCAAGCTGGAACAATAGAGACTTTAGAAAGACAATTAGTTCAAGCAGGCATAAAAGGTAAAGTTATGCAAGCTGAAATGGAAATAACTAAGAAAAAAGAAGAAGTTAAATCTAGTGTTGATAAACAATATATTGAGACCGAAGCAAAACAAAAACTTTTACAAAATGTAATGAAAAATAGAGCAGAACTAAAAGGTAAGGAATTAGGTATGGAGGTTGATTCTGCTATTCAAAAAGTAAAGGATTCAGAAAAAGAGTTGCAATCGAACAGCAACAATGAATAAATTAACAACGATATTCACAGGGAGAAAAGAATATGACAGAAGAAAATAACACTCAAGGTAACCCAAAGACTGACCCAACGAATGCTTCTGAAGAAGCAATCAATAATGAGGTTTTTGGCTCGGAAGGTGATGATTTTTTTAATCAGTTAGAAGATAGTGTTAATGGAATGGTTGCAGATAAACCTACTCCAAAAGCACAGCCCGCAATGGCAACCCAGAATGAGAGTGGCTCCGAACAGGTAACCCACGAATCGCAAACTGGCTCCAAAGAAGGGGATAATTGGGAACGAAGATATAAAGATTCTAGTAAAGAAGCTATAAAAATGGCGACGCAATTAAAACAACTAGAGCCATTTATACCAGTTCTTGATGCAATGAAGAAAGATAGCGGACTTGTAGATCATGTTCGTGGCTATTTGGAAAATGGTGGTGCTCCTGCTGGAGACATAAAGCAGCAACTTAACCTGAAAGATGATTTTGAATTTGACGCTAATGAAGCATATGCAAATCCAGACTCAGATTCAGCTAAAGTAATGTCTGCTCACTTAGATAAGGTTGTAAATTCAAGAGTAGGAAGTATTCTTAATAAAGAAAAAGAAAACTCTAGAAAGATACAAGCTGAACTAGTAAGAAGAAAGCAGGAAGAAAGCTTTAGGCAAAAGCATAATATGTCTACTGAAGAATTTAATTCTATGGTAGCAAATGCTAAGCAAAGAAAGCTGACCTTAGATGATGTGTATTATCTTTTAAATAAGGATAAAGCTGCTGCAAATGCAGTTAACTCATCCAAACAGGATATGCTAAACCAAATGAAGAATGTGCGCGACATACCAACAAGTGCTAGCGATTCAAATAGTCAAGGTCAAAGCAAAAGCAATTCAGACTCATTGTTTGATAGCATGTTAAACCTTGATAGTGGTACAGATAATCTGTTTGGATAGACACCTTTTTTAAGACTGTCTAGACAAACATTAACTCGCCCTACTCGAAGGTCCTAATGGACAGCTGAAATGAGGGCTAATTAAGGAGACAGTCATGTCAGACGTTTTTGAAAGCTCGTTATATTCAGACTCAGCCTCGTCGAATGTAACGTCTGGTCTAAGATATGGACCAGGACTTGATACTGGTGATCTCCGTAGAAAGTTTAATTTTGGTGATAGAGTTTCTGAGTTATCAATGGCTCAAGATCCTTTCTTTAGATTTGTTTCTAAAGTAGCTAAAAAACCTACGGATGACCCTAGTTTTAAGTATACAGAAAAAAGAGGTTCTTGGCATAAGCGATATGCTTATGTTTCAAATCATGGAACAACAGCACCAGGTGCTATTAATGGTGGTAACGCAACAGTTACTCATACTAATGTAGATGCTGGTGATACTTATTACTTTACAATGATAAGCGATTATTTAAGTGATGGTAATAAGCAAAATGTATATGGACAATCAACTAATGAAATCTCTCCAGGAGACGCAGGTACTAAGCCAGCATTTTTCGTTCCTGGCCAGATGGTTAAGATTCCATATTCAACTTCAGTTACAGCAGGTTCTTGGGATGATAGTGCTGCTGATTCTGCAAGTAGGCCTAATAGTTATCTTATAGCTAAAATTAAAAGTGTAACAGGTATTTCTAATACAGGTGTTGACCTGGAATGTGAAATAGTTAGCAAAGGTTCTGCTGGTGCAGATTTCGAGCTAATGTCTTACTCTGCTTATAATAATGCTTTAGATGCTGTTGACATATCTGGAAAATCGATTCACGATTACTTAGAGCCTAAAAGAGCTTATGTAATTGGTACAGCATTTGCTGAAGGATCTGGTTATCCAGAAAGTTGGAAAGATCAACCTTATTCTACAGGTTATGGTCAAACTCAAATATGGAAAACTTCCATGGCAATGACTAATACTGCAAGAGCTACGGGTCTTAAGTATGAGCAAAATGAGTGGGCTAGAATCTGGAAAGAAAAGCTAGTTGAGCACAAATGGGATATTGAGCAATCATTACTATTTGGTTCTCAGTATTCAACTAGTGATGTTAACTACACTCAAGGTGCAGTTGACTTTATTTCAACTTACGGTAATTCGTTCACATGGTCCGTTAATAAAGGTCAGGATGATTTCTTGAATGATATGTCTAATTACTTAGACCCAAGATATAATGCTGGCGGTGCTACTGTATTCTTCTGTAGAACAGATGTATATAATTGGTTGCACAAATTAGATGGATACTTTGCCAATAACTTAGAGCAGTCTGCTAACTACAGATATGACTTTGCAGTTCAAGGCAAGAGTAAAAATCTTGGTGTAGATATTACCAAAATATCAACAGTGTATGGCGACATGAATGTTGCTAGAAATATTCACTTAGATGGTACTAATATTGCAATGCTAGGTATAGATATGTCTCATTGCGCTTATAGACCTCTTGTTGGTAATGGTTTAAATAGAGATACTTCAGTATACGTAGGAGTTCAAACATTAGAGAACTCTGGGGTCGATCGTAGAGTAGATATGATACTAACTGAAGCTGGAATGCAGTGGGAAATGCCTGAATCTCATGCAGTCTGGGTAGGATAAGGAGAATAGTAATGAGTATACCAATGTATGGACAAGAAGGTGGTGCTGGTGAAAGACTCGGAGATTTGACAAAAATCTTAGCTCCTGATTTTACTGATACTACTAACTTACGAATTGTAAAGCAAAGCTTTGAAGTCACAGGTGGTGTGACTACTGAACTAAGTGTTGCAATTCCTGAATCATGTACTGTTTATGGTGGCTATATAGAAGTCAAAAATAGTGGTGGAGCTGGCAAACTAGACATGGATCTAGGGCTAACTTCTGGTGCTGGTGGCTTTGGAACTGCTTATGGCGACAATGGAGATGGGATATATGGTTTTAGAGCTACAGAGTATATTGATGTAGGTTCTGAAAAATTCTTCCTTTCCTTTGACGGTAACACACAGAGTTCTTCAGAAGTGTCGACTATTACAGTTTGCGCTTTAGTTGGACTATGTGTTAATTCATAGGAGGTTGATGTATGGCAACTAGAACAAAAAAATACTGGTTGGCTAACAACCCTAACGCTCAGATTAGTAATGCTGAGGTTACTGAACTAGGCTCGATATCAGAAACTGATTTCGGAGTAGTTAGTGATCTAACAGTTACTGCTGCTGAAATTAATGCCTCATGTGATGCAGATTTAATAGCTCCTGCTGTTCAAACAGCTACAGCTGCTCTTGACGCAACTGCAAGATGTATTAAATTAGCTCACAATAGCACAATTATTAACATTACAGGCCCAAGCGGAGTTGCTTCTGCTGGTCAGCATATGTTTATAACTAATGTTAGTGCTAGCGGTACGGCAGCTCATACTGTAACTTTAGCTGCAGGAACTTTTGATGGAACCAATAATAAGGCTACATTAAATGCTCCTGGAGAAACCTTACATGTATGGTTTGATTCAGCTGGTGCTGGCTGTATTGTTCTCAATACAAATGGTGTTGCACTAAGCTCAGTATAGTAAAACATTTCGTGCCTGCCCTAGAGAACTTTTGCTCCCTGGGGTGGGTACGAATATTAACGGTCTCGTTCATGGGTTAGTCGAACCCTTAGAGAGGAAGGAAATAAATGGCAACATTTGAAGAACAAATAGAAGGGCTAACAGGGCTAACAATAAGCTCTACAAGGACTTTTCCAATTCAATCTCAGGTAACACAATACTTGAAAGATGCAGTTATCGATGTTACTAATAAATGTATAGCATTAGACCCTTCTGAGATGGAAAGTTTTTCAAGAGAAAGTTCGGAGCAAACAAGTAATGGTTTTAATCCTGGAACAACTGAAATAGTTGCAGTTCTTAGAGAAAGTGGAACTAATAACGATTGGTATCCCTGCAGAAAAGAACATATCGCTCTTCAGTCAAGAGTTAAGGACGTAGATAGCTTGCATTATGCTTCAAAATTTAATCCAGTTTATATGATTACTCAAAATAGGAATGTTCATGTATATCCAGAACCTTCTGCTGATGGAAACGACACTTTTAAAGTTTTATATGTAAATAGAGATCCTGAAGAATCTGACGGAACTGACTTGCAGTATGATAGTACAGGTATAAAATGGTTTCCAGATGATAAAGTTTATTTGGTAGTTTTATATGCAGCCTGTAAAAGCATTATGAAGAAACTGGCTTCAATAGAAAACAATTTACCTGTTGATTTAGTACCTCCAGTCTTAGATTCTGAATCATTATCAATTCCAGAATATACTGCTCCTGGGCAATTTATTAAACCTCCTGCTCCAGCTGGTGTAGATATTAGTTTTGGAACACTAACTTCGCTAGAAACTTTTTCTCAGCCTGTAGTATCGCTTGATGACATAACTATATCAGACTTAAATATTTCATCTACTCCTCCTGTAGTTTCTTCTATTGAAAGTAGTACTGTAAGCATAACTGGAACTGCTCCAACTTACGCTCCACCTGTTCTATCTTTAGATAGTAGTCCAACTGTATCTGATTTAAATATAACTGCAGTAGCTCCAGTAGCTCCCAGTATATCTGAAGCATCTGTTGATACAAGTGGAATAACTGATTCTACATATACTGCTCCAATAATGCATGCTCCTGACTGGGGAGATACTGATAATTGGATAGCTTCTGAAGAAGATAGTGAGATGCTTGCATCAAGAATACAAGAAATAAATTCCAAGATTAATGAATATAGTGCAAGAATAGCGGAATCTACTGCAAAGTTTAATCAAGAATCTGAAAGATTGCAAAAAGAATTAAAGATCGCTCTTCAAAACTCTGAATTAAGCGAGTCTAAGGAAGGCAGGGAATTACAAAAATATCAACTTGAAACACAATTATATCAAGCTAATGTAAATAAAGAAATTCAACAATATCAGGCTAATTTTCAAAAAGAAATACAATTATGGGAGTCAAAAAGGCAGACTGATTTACAAGAATATCAACTTAATATTCAAAATAATTTAAATACATTTAATAAAGAAAATACAGAGTATCAAGCAAAGCTTCAAAAAGATATGCAAGATGCTCAATTAAATGACGCTGAGGAAGCTAAAAAATTACAAAAGTATTCTAATGAAATTCAAACCTACCAAACTAATATTCAAAAAGAAGTTGAAGAATATGCAAATAATTTTCAAAAAGACTTTCAAATATGGCAGGCAAAAAGATCTACTAATTTAGAAAAGTATAATATTGAAATTAATAAAGAGAGTGCAAAGGTTCAGTCTGCTTTAAATAATTATCAGGCAGAAGTTGCAAAAGCTGTACAAACATATCAATCTGAAACAGGTTTTGACTTATCATTATACGAGAGAGAGGTGCAAGCTAATGTTCAAGAGTATAATAATGATTTAGCTCACAATACTGCTACTTTTACTAACAATCTTCAAAGATTTACTTCAGATGTTCAAGCAGTGTCTCAAAGCAATCAAGAAAAAATTGCTAAATATAATGGCGAAATACAAAATTACGCTGCTAAAACATCGATTACTCAGCTAAAATATGAATGGTTGCAAGGAAGGCATGAGTTATTAATGAGAGATTATAATCAGGCATTTCAAATTATGGCTCCAAGAAGAGAGCCCCAACAACAAAGAGAGGGATAATGAAAGTTTTAATAAATAATAAGGAGAAGAAATAATGGCAGATGAATTAAGAATGTCCTTTTCCGTTACAGCTGTAGAGCAAGTAGATGTTGGCAACAGTCAGACACATGATGTTATAGATTCAGTGGCTCAAAAAACTTTTGGAGGTACTATGACTAGAATTTATAATGCAGATTCGGATGGAACTGAAAATAGTGGAAAAATAGCTTTATGGGAAAACGCAGTAGTAAGCTTACAAGACGCAGGAACAGATTTTACAGATGGATTAGATGCACATGGATGGACGGAAGCAAGTGCTGTAACAAGAGGAGATATCCCGAGTTTAGCTAAAGTTCTTGCAGTAGAATATGTTTCAAGTATAGGTACAGCTAATAATTATGTTTATATTTATTGGGGAGAAGAGGGAAGTGGAAGTGAAAAGCATTGCTTTGCAAAACTTTCTCCAGGAGAAGGAATTGTTATTCCTTTGGAAGAAACTGTAGCTTATAATGCTGCTATAACAGGAGCTGCTGATTCAGTATCCACTGGTGGTGTTGACCCTGCAAAACTTCATATAACGGTAGAAGATTATGATAACGGTACTAATGAAGCTACAATTAATGTTTTACTAGCTGGTAGATAAAGGATAAAGGAGAAAGAAAATGGCAGATAAGGCAACAAGCAATTTAAATGCCTCAGTTTTTATGGATGATATAAAGTCTTCAATAGGTGGCTCTTTAAATTATGAGCCAGTATCAGCGGATGATGATGCATGGGTTTTTGCAGAAGTAGCTGTTACTCATAGTGGAACAAATATTTTAGATACAAGCGATGGATATCTTGGCTCAGCAGCCGCTGTTTCATTGTCTGATAAAGTAAAGTGGGTAGCAATAAAAAATATATCCACTACTTCAACAGAAGGTATTGGTGTGTCTCTTACTGGAGATGCAGCATTTGATACTAACACTACTATGATACTTGGAAATGGGGAAATGATAATTTTTAAAGCCCCTAATCTTACAGCAGAGGGTTTGCATGCTAAGTCTTGCACTTTAGATACTAATGGTAAGCCTGACGCTCAAGGCACAGCTACAGTAAGGATTCAAGTAGCAGCTATATTAGAAGACGTATAGGAGATTAAATGAAAGTTAAAGAATTAATGGAAAGAGTAGGTGTCACTCAAACAGGTCGTGCTATAGCTTATATTAAGGACGGCCTAGAAGAGATGAATATGATAGCTGAAACTCATGTAGATAGAAGGAAAATTAATCTAAATGCGAATCAGAGATTTTATTCATTGCCTAACGATATGGTTAGAATACTAGATATTCAATGTAAGAATCATAGAAATAGCAAGGATGAGTATAGATCTATTCCTAGATTAATTCATCCTCCATACATAAAGGATGATGATTAATGGCTAACCCAAAAGAATATGGTTATTATATAGTAGGTAATAAGTTAGGAATTGTTGAAAAGGATGTAAATTTTGACAATGATCCAAACAATAGAGATTATGGTCCAGGAACGTCTAGAAGTGCTTGGAAAAGTCCATTAGAAAGTGTTGCAGATGGGTTAAAAGTAGAATATACTTATTCTCCTAATTATGTAAATACTATTCATGGAAACTTAGGTACTGGATTCCATAAGTTTTTAGGATGGGGAAGAAACCATTTAGGAAAATTGCTTTTATTTACTCATAGTTATGGCTCAGATGCACCTCAAAATATTACTAACTTATTTACAGTTGGTGAATATATACATATAACAGGCTCTGAAAAATGGTCTGGAGTTCATAAAATCGCTGAACATAGCTCTGCAGATACTGCTTCGTCTGGAATATTAACCTTAGAAACCCAATGTACTCATCGAGATATATTTCCAGCAAGCGTTACCACTCAAGCTGATTTTGTTGCTTCTGCTGGTAGCACTAGGGGTTATCTCGCAGGAGATAATGCTACTCGTGATAGAAACATAGAAAGCTTTAAAGACCAAATGGTATCTACAAATAATCCTTTAGTTCCTAATAGATCTGAACATTATATTTTTATAGAACTTGCAGCGGATACAACAAATAATGGATTTTGGAAAGTTACATTCCCAGATACTCATGGTCAAATAGATTTTAGCGAACATATTACAATGGATGCTGCTGGTAATGTTTCAAGTGCCACTGAAGCTATTGTTGCTGAAACTGGTGACGCTATAAGTTTTTATCAAATAGCTTATGAAGAAATGACTGTTTATGGGAGTGATTCTTATGACGGAATACGAAATATAGCTGACGAATCAGACATTATAGATCTTCCACCTTACTTATCAAAAGCATTAGTATATTACGTTAAAGCTAAGTTTTCTGAAGATGTGGGAGATATTGATAAAAAAGAATATTTTATGAGAGAATTTAGAAAGATGGTAGAAAAACAACAAAATGCATTAGTCAAGACCCCTAGAATGATATCTTCGGGTATGCATGCAATAAGATAGTATATTCACGGTCTTGCCAAAGACCTTAAAATACACTCAATAAGGAGGATAAACTATGGCAGGAGGATTACATAAATTCACAGTACAGGAAGCACAAAATGCTTCTTTAGGGCAATCTGGCTCTATATTTGTATCTGGAACAAGTGAAGTAACATGTAAAGATGGCGTATTTGTTGCAATAACTATGCTAGAAGATACAGTTTTTGCTAATGATGGCCTTAGCGCAGAAATACAAGAAAAATATCCAGATGATACAGGAACTGGAACTGATATTTCGACTGCAAATGGTGCAGCTATTGATGGAGAAACTTTTCCAAAAGGTGTTACCATATATGGAAGATGGACATCATTTAAGCTTGCATCTGGACTAGTTATAGCCTATAGAGGTTAATTATGCCACAATTAGGGTTATCAAATAGTTCTACTAAGGGTAAGATTTTTGCGCCTCGCATATATTATTATGAGACGTTTGACTCTGGTACTGGAGGATACAGCACTCAAGATGCAACTTTACTAAATAGTAGTAATACTTTAAGAGTAACTGTTTCCCAAGATGAAGGTTATGCTCATAAGGCTGTTACTGTTGTTCCTAGTACTAAATATTACTATAGAGTCCGTATGG
>CEUO01005235.1_pt1 | contig 11827 bp, 16 predicted proteins | sample 531391 | NCBI WGS metagenome assembly CEUO01 (sample SAMEA2622799, study PRJEB7988) | marine metagenome | isolation source: saline water (ENVO:00002010), including
CATTGCCAAGAAGCATAAGTTCTGCCCGATCCGTTATAATTCACATCAGTTGTGTCAAGGTCAAACCCATCACTTTCAAACGTAACAAGCGCAGGATCGTCTGTTTGCTCTGCGGTGCTGTTATTTGTTTGAATACGTTTATCGCTGCCTCTTACAGCATCCAAAGAATTGTGGTGATCGCCGTTTGAACGGGGACTCAATACTAACCAGTCAGGTTTAAAATCTCCCGCGTTGGCATCGTTAGTAATTGCATGACCAGAGCTACCGTTACCAGAATAAAGCTGAGTGTGAAAATACTTGCTGGGGTCTGCAATGGCTGGGTCTGGTAAATTATTAGTGCATAACGAACTGTAACCAGTAGGCACCGTCTGGTCGAAATCGCTTTGACCAAAGTTGACCGTCATGTTGGTGACTGTGCTGCCGTCTTGAATCCACAACTTATAAGTCCCTGCCGTCAGACTTGTGATTGTGCTGCCGCTCTGCGAACCCTCGACGTACAATTTCAATGTCAAGTTATCTGCGTCGAACGCAAGTCCAACAGTATTGCCATCATTTACAGCAGTGCCGGTAGAAGTGTTAGAATTGTTTTTCTTTAGCTGCCCACCACGCTGTTGACCTGCGCTAATTGTTGCGTGAGCTGTAAAGTCTTCGCTTTGATAGACCGCTGCGTTACAAATTCCAAAGAAATGTGCGCCGGTTGTGCCAGTATTTATGTCGGTGCAAACGACTTCCCAATACCATTTGCCTGTTGTGGGCAAAGCAGGAGCATGTGTATTTGTAGAGCTACCACCACCGTTTTTTAGATTTCCATCAGAAATTGTTGCTCCGCTATCCAATGGGTTAAGGGTCCAGAAATTATTAGTTGGCGAGTCGGACATCTGATCTGCTGTTGCCAAGCCGCTGCTGGAAAAATCATTGTCATTGCCACTGCTGTCGTTTCCGAGATCAGAGCTAGACTCACCTTTCAGATAGAACCCATTATTTCCGTAGCTCCCTGAGTAAGCCTTCGGCACCCATTGCCCAGTTGCGCTGTTTGTTTCACCAAAACTTGCAGGTGTCAGAGCCTGTCCATCTATAAAGTTTATTTCTGCCATATAGCCGTCAAAAAACTGAGACGCAGGACCAGAACTGCTGTTTGCTCCTAGCACATGCTCAACAGAACTACTGTTAGCAGTAAAATTCGTGCTGTAACCAGAACTTGGATAATTCTCTGTAGCAAAAGAAGTAACCTTAGAACCGTTAACATATAATGCGGCTCTGTTGCCCTCAGTTCCGTTATTGGTATCTAGAACAGCAACTATATGATACCACGCCGAAGGGTCTCTAAAAACTTGATTTGTTACTAAATCGTAATCGCTTGATGCTTGACCAAACTGAAGTTGATTGCCTGTACCAAAACGTAACGATTCGGAGGTCGAACCAGCTGGGTCTCCCCCATAAAGAATGGTGGAGTTTGATCCAAAATTATTTCCACGTTTAACCCAAACACTAAACGTACAATCTGTTGAAGATGTTGGACTTTGACCAAAACCATCTCTTTCTAAAATAGCAGAGTCGTTGTCATTAAAACGAATAGACTGACCTATCTCGTAAGTCGTATCAGTTGCAGCGAGCCATTGTGATCCAAATACTGGCATTAGCTGAATGCCTTCTGCACAGCTCCTAGCTGAATACTGCCAGAGGCTTTGACAAAATACGGCACTACATCCACCGCTGAAGCTGCGGTGCTAAGAGTAATCCCAGCCCCTCCCGCAGTTTCATAATCCGTGCCTAAACTCAAAGTTCGTGATCCAGTTCCGTCTTGGATAAACACCATCACGCCAGCCTGACCAACTTGCTCTGTGGATGGGTTGGCTAAAGTTACGTTGCCTGTCAATGTCAGCACAAAGTTTTGGTTGGCTCCAAAATCTAGCGTCACACTGCCAGTGTTGCTTGTGTCTGTGTCTGTGGTCGCTATCAGCGTGCCAGTTATTGTGGTTCCTACAGCAGAAGTGGCGAGTTTGGCGACGTTATTGTGGTATAAAGTTACCGCTCCATCATCCACAAAAGTTGCCATTGTTTCGCCAGAGCCGTCAATATTGAGTGTTCCTGCTACACTAATGTGACCATCGGTGCCATCCCAATGAACAGTTAGGTCACCACCAGTGCCAAGTTGTAATTGGGCATCATCTGGAAAACGGAGATCATCGGTGCCTGTGGGAACTCCGCAAACTTCCCCATCAGCATCGTTTTTTATAGTAATGTCGTTTGTGCTGCCCTGCCCGGTAAGAATCAGACCTTCCGCTGCCGTGTAACCCATCGCAGCGTTATCACCAGCAGAGGTATCACCATCCGCATTCAGAGTAGAAGCAGTTACATCACCAACAATATCAACGCTGGTGCCACCTGTTGCAATCGTGATTACGTCTGCATCAGCATCATTTTTAATCGTTACATCATTAGTGCTGCCTTGCCCGGTCAGAATCAATCCTTCAGAAGCAGTATAACCCATAGATGCTGCATCACCAGCTGCGGTGTCAGCAGTTGCTGAAATTGTGCCAAAGAGAGGCTTGTCTAGAGCATTGATAACAGCAGCACCAGATCCAGCACCATCAGCATAAACAACAGCTGATTTGCCATTCACAACTGTTACGTTTGCCCCAGAGCCTTGCGTAAATATTAATGAATATGGACCACTTGAGCCAGAGTCAGTGGTTGCGTTAATAAAGATAAAAAATGCTGCTGCTGAATTTGGAGCGATTGTAACTGTGCAATTTGAATCCAGTGCTCCTGTAAATTTAATTACACGATACATTCCATCTTGCAAATTCTCTGTGCCAGATCCAGGAGATGCCTCTCGCACAGTTAAAGTGTGCGTGTCTGCATTTGTTGTTATCGCAACAGCTTTGTATGAGGCTATCCGGTCAAGGATGTCAAAATTGTGATTTGTGGTTGTGCCCCAAGTTCCTGACTGATCGCCAGTTCCCATCTTCTCGATGGAAAAGTTTGTTGTGTATGAACTAGCCATATCAGTCGATCCTTATAATGGCATTTGCCCCTGCCGCTGGGAAAACGATTTTAAAAGTGCCACCAGCAACAGTGAAGTCACCACCGAAAGCAAGAACGGCAATCGCTTTGTCACTATTTGTGTCGTTATAAATTAATGCTCCATTTGCAGTAAAGCTCGCAGAAGTCCACTCTGGGTCTGCTGCATCGAAATAAGCAGTCGTGCCAGAAGTTGCAACTGTTTTGCTGCTCAGAGCAACACCACCAGCTGTGTATCCGGATCCAGAGACTTCGTTACTTGTTGAATAAGCAGTCGTTCCAGCTCCAAGACTTGCGCTGCTTGTGTAAAGAGCGATTTTTATCGTGTCTGCTGCAAGATCGTGCTGCTCATCTAAAATTTCAGACTTGAAAGATGTGCACATTGCTTGACTTATTGCCATCATATACCTCCATTGTATTCAGAAGCATAATCACGCAGCATTTCCTGTTGCATAAGCTGCACTGCTTCATCAAACTGTGATTTGTACAAAGTTACTGTTTCTGGTGCTTTAAGAAAAGCACTAGCTTCATAGAGACAGGCACTAAGAAGAACATTTTCTGCATTTGTCCCGAGCCAAGAGGTCGTATTTCCAGAGGAAAGACCTGTCGCTGGGGCTGAGAACTCAACCTCGTAGGAATAATTAGAATTTGGCGTTGGAGCAAGAGTTATCGTTGTTCCGGAGGCTGATGCAGAGTCTGTGCTATACATTATAGGTTGACCAGTTGTGCTTGCATTTGGCCAGTAGTCTCTGAGATAGGAATCAACCCGGTGATCAAGATAAGTAACATTGCTTGAAACTGTCACGCCAACATTCCGGACAATCCGTGCATTTGATATTGTGTAAGATGCTGTTCCATCAGCTAACGTCCCAGTTGCACTTTGGCGAAAAGCTGGGAGATTCGGCAGACGCTGAAAAATCTTTTCTTCAGCTTGATCTATGATCGCATCAATAGAATCAGAGAACTCTGTGGAGTCATCTTCCAAGAAATTTTTAATCTGCGTTACGAGTGCACTATAATTCATTTATTGACCCCACGCATGTTCGCCCCAACCGCCACTGCCCCAAGTTGGGTTATCAACATCAACAGATTCGGTTCCAATGGCACCTGTGCCAACTGTGCTTGTTTCAGTTATGCTAAGAGTCAGACTGGCTCCATCTGTCTCACCAAATGCACCAAGTGCGCCTGTGCCAGCGACACCTGTCTCAGTTATTGATGCTTCAAAAGTTTCGGTTCCGATAGCACCAGTTCCAGCGACACCTGTCTCAGTTATTGATGCTTCAATAGAAACAGTACCAGCAAGACCTTGACTGTGAACGGAAGAGACAAACACTTCCATTGGCATCTCAATAGTTACAAATCCGACAGAGCCTTTTGCATTTAAACGATTTGGCTGCTCATAATCTCTCGAGTCCATTGATGGTTGGGAGAAGCCATCAGCAGACAAAGGAACATTTTGGAAACCAAACCAATTATAATTTACATAGAACGAAACATTCTCTGGATCATTGTCCGGTCTTGGGTCGTAGAGAGCAGTTGCATCTGTTATATTTTTAGGTGGCGTAAGTTGTGGGTGCTTAGGATCATAATCATCAGGTGAAACTCGCAGACCATTCCACTCTGTTCTTAAATTTTGATAAGGCACACGGAATCCGCTGCGATCACTTATCGCCAGAGACCTTCGTCCTTTTGCATAAACAGCCATCAGTAAAGATTCATCCCTGTTGGCTTAATGCGTAGATGAACATTCGAGCCTTCTTCATCAGAAGCAAATTGGAAAGCACGCTCATAAAGAGTAAAAAGATCTGCTGCACGCTCTGGTGAAAATTTAACAGCTAGTTTAGAAGCAAGACCTGCGCACAATGCATCAGTCCAACGATATGGGATGTCAGCATCTTGGTTTGATGCAGTAACATCATCTGGCTGGAAAACTCCATAATAACGAATCGAGTCATTGGCATTATCAGGAACTTGCCAAACAGTCATTGTTGGTGTGTACTGGCGATCAATCATGTACTGTGAAGAAACGCCAGAATCTGATTTGTTTGGTATCTGGTTATATTCAGAGATCGAAACGCGATTCATAACTTGATCTGTGGATGTTGACCCGGAGACTTTGCGATAAACAACATCTATGATATCGACCAAGCCAGCATCAAGAGTATACGTCGACTGGTCAGCAACCAGAGTTATTGTTTTGTAAGAAACTGTCCAATAATTCCAGCCACGATTCGACCACTCAGAAAATAAAAGATTTAGACTTCTTCTGGCACTTACAGCATGACCGCCTGTCCGCGTTTGGGTGTCAATGCCACAACGCTCAAAAGCCTCGTCGATTATTTCTTCAATATTCGGCCTATAAGCTACAGTGCCAGATGTTGCCATTTTAGTACTCTTTTATCATTCTCAAAACAATTTGGTATGAGTCTGTTGTTGCACCAGCACCAGTTGTGGTGAATTTTATATCACCACTTGGGCTTGATCCATATGTAGTAGTTTTCGGAAGACCACCGAAAACAGAATAATCTTGATAACCAGATTGGTTTTCGTCAAGATGTAAAATTATTACGTCTGTTGAAGCATCAGCAAGAACCTCAACAGTCATGCCATATATTGTCCACCAAGCCTCAACGATCCGCACAGCTGTGCAGCTTTCCCCAGCATCATTTTTATCAAGACCAGAAACATCTACTTTAAGAACTGCAGATTCATTCCCAGTATCAACATATTGATATTGAAATGCATAGACAACTTGGCGATCACTCTCGCTAAGTTTCGTTGATGTTGTAATATCTGCCATATTTTGACTCCAGTTCTTGGAGCAGGGTTTTACCCCTGCTCCATATTACAACCAACTCTTAGGACGCTACATCATATCCCAAGATTTCAATTAGAAACCGCCCAGCTGTATAAGCAGCGTGTCCAGTTCCTTGGCCAACAAGATACAAATACTGGTCAGCAGCAATATCGCCACCAGCAACCATGGTTCCAGCCGAAGCAGCACCAGCATTGATAATCTGCGTTTCAGTCAGATCACCGATCGCAGTGTCGTTTACGCCAGTGCCTTCGGTTGCAGAGTAAAGATCAATGTCCGTACCACCACCAGCAGGTGTTTCAACGCAAGTCATCGTTACGCCAAAAACAGTTCCTTGGTTGGCAGTTGTTACTTGGCCGATAAAAGCAACACCATCGCCATCTTTGCCGATAATATCGCCAGCAGTTCCACCATCTCTTAGACCTGTAAGATCAATCATAATGGAAGTTTTTACGATATTGACATTCGTGTCCACATCACTTTTCAGGCGATTAACCTGCGTAACGTAAACAGCAGCAGTTCCTTCAATGCCAGCAGAGGCAGTCGCTTCAACTGCCATCTTATCTCCACTGGTTACAGTAATAGCGCCAGTGGTCGCATTTTTAGAAACGGTTTGGAATCCGTTCTCGGAACGGACTGGACCAGAAAATGTAGTATTAGCCATTTTATTCCTCCTGTCGTGGCTAGTGTCTGCAAAATGCAGTCAGGATAGTTTTATGTTACTTTGTTTTTCGCCAAATGAAAAGTTAATTTTCATTCTGAGCTTTTTCTTCAATGTTTAAAAGCAGATCAAGGACACCGGGGGAGGCATCTTGAACAGCAATCGCTGCTCCACCAGTCCCAAATGAATAGCTCAAAACTCTTTCTGCTGCTTCAGACATCGTTGGTGCTATTGATTTCAAAGGTCTGCCAATTCCAAGCGCACCAAGAGAAACTTCAATGGGGTCTCGGTTTATTATTCCTCTAGAAACATCAAATGCAGCTGCGACTGGTGCTGCTGGTGTAAAATACAAAGGTAGAGTCCCGTAATCGTAAACAAATTGAACCGTCCCTGCTGCGGATTCAGATGCCTGATCAGCTTCTTTCTGGGTCATTCCAGCAAGAGCACCGATTGATATTGGGTATTTGCCAATTCCTTGACCAGCATCAAATTCATATTCTTTAGATTTTGGAACTGGGACATGAATTCCCATTTCGCGCAAACGCTGTGCTTGCGCTCTCCTTTGATCTAGCGACCTGTTATCATCAACCGGGAAAAGAGCACTTGGATCTTTTGCCCCGATATAATCATACCAAGTCTTTATTCTCGGATCAGCCATAAAAGGTTGGGGTCACTCGCGATGAGTGACCCCAGTTCCTTATGCGCCTTCAGAGCCGAAAACGCCACGCCAGTCAGTCCAGCCGAACGAATAACGCTCGCGAACTTTATAGCGGACATTGCCAGTCTCGAAGTCACCTTCCATGCCCTTCTTCATCGGAGAGCGCTGGAACATTTTCAGCCCATCGGGAACATCCGTCTGGACAAACCAACGATCCGAATCAGAAATGCGACGCATGACATGATATCCCTGCGGCAGATAACCACCGGAGCGAATAGCATTGATGTCATTGTCAGCAGTTCCGGTGCGGAGCTGAGACTCGAGAAGCCTTTCAGCAGTGAAAACATATGCTGTTGGGATGATGAGGCGAGTGCCTTGTGCAGCAACTCTAAGTCCACGATCATCTTTCATGTCAGCAATGTTAATCAGAATCGACTCAAGAGAAGTCTCTGAAAGGTCGGCAGCAGTCGCAAGAGTGTTTGACTGGTTGCCATTGCGAGTCGGATGTGAAGCACTAAGTAGCGCAACACTATCTCCACCAGTGTAACTTCCAGACGTTGCGTTATTGAAAATGTTAGCTGCTTTAATTTCCTTAGTGGAAGCCATTGAGCGAGCTAACGCTTTCGTATAACGCGCAGCGATGGAGCCATACTGGCCATCTTCTTCTGCTTCTTCTGTGATCGAGAAAGCAAGAGCAACCGTTTCATGCTGATAACGAGCCGTCCATTGCTGGGTGGCTTCGTCATAGCTGACTGCTGCGCCTTCCGTTTTCACAGGGGCATTTCCGAAGCCTTCCAAAAGGACATCTTCTTCATATGCCTTGTTTGAAGTATTAGCTGCAAATACAGGCTTATACTCCTCTGGGTATTGATCGTACTCGAGACCAAAGAGAGTGTTAAGTCCCGGCTCGAGCATTTTAGCAAATTGTGCTCTGTGCATTGCCATGTCTTAAACCCTCCTATATGCCAGCACTGTCTTTATAAAGGTGCTCATTGATGAGAACCTCCAAGACAGCGTTGGCTCCGAAAGCATTTTCCGGGGAGTCCCAAAGAGCAACAATTTTGCACGTTGCCGTGCCATTGCTCATTGTCCCGGATGATTCGAAACCAGATTGGCCAGTCGTAGTTGATCCTGCACCAGCAACAACATCAGCGCAGTTGCCAATGTTGGTCTGGGCAGGAGTTCCTGCGGACTGGACTTTATAAACAATGAATGGATCATCATAAATATAAGCAATGATGTCCGTCCCGGTTGTTCCTGACGGCCAATACTCCTTATAGACATAGGAGCCATCTGACGCAGTATAAGAAACACCACCAAACACACCGATGTTGTTGACCTCAGTAGCAGTATGAGGTGTGACTTGACCATTGGCATCAATAATGCAGAGATCTCCATTAAAGATGTTTTCAGCCAAACCACTCGCGATCGTGTATTTGTTAGTCCTTACAGATCCTGAGCCAGAGAGATGACGGACGGGAACGAAGCCAAAAGCTGCGTCTACATTTGCCATTTATCTAACCTCGCGGTTGTTAAAGTTAATCATCCATGACAGTGACACCACTGCCACGACTTACGCTAGAACTACGATCCTGCTGGATCGGGATCCCTCCTGCCCTCTCAGTATTCCGGAGATCAGTAGTGATGGTTTCATTCAACTCTTCAGACCTGCCAGCATAGTAATCTTTCATCTCACGATGAGTTTCCTCTGGCATTTCGCAAAGAATCATACCTTCAATACCAATGCACCCGTCCCACTGTCCGTGGTTAATTGTTGGGATTGGAAAATCCCCCACAGAGTCCGCTGGACGCGGGTTCCACCCTTCACGCTGCCGTTTATAGACATTGTCAGGTGTATCTTTCCCCAGAATCGAGGTGGCTACCCATCTTTGCACCATTCCTGGTCGAGCCGGAGGGGCATCAAGCAAAGATGCAGGTTTCCAAGGTGTTTTAGCGCGGGATTGTTTACCGCGAGTTTCGGAACGTGTCTCTGATGAACGAACATTACGTTTTTCAACCATTTTGTGCCTCCTTAACAGCATTTATCTCGGCTTCATAAGCCTTTAAACCCTTCTCGTCAGTTATTCCTAACTCACGAGCTAGAGAAAGCTGGTCTTTTGTCATCTTAACACGCCCTCCTCTGCGACTAGGACCACCTGCAGTTGGTGCAACTGGAGACCTGCTTTTTGTCCTAGGAGCAGACTTCTCTTTTACCTTACTCTCTCCAACCAGCTCTGGAAAGACTTTTCTCAAACGATCATTTAGAGCATCGTAATAATCATCCGAAGATTTGTCATAACCCTCGAGATCTAGCTGAACATCAATTGCTCTTGCAGCAGCTGTCTCTCGCTCAAAACCATCGGAATTGAACCAGCGATTCTTCTGCCACCAGTCAATTGCTTTTTCTGGTGTTGGCTCTGACTGAACCTGTGCAGCACGACCAACAGTTGGAGAGACCTGCTGCTGAACTTGCTGCTGTCTCTGCATCTCTTGAACGCGCATTGCCGCACGCATGTCAGCCAGTTGCTCTTGATAAGCAACCTGATCTTCTGTGTTGCCTTCTTCAATCGCCATCTGCAACTTTCCACGAGCTTCATTGTAGCGCTCTTGAAATGCATTGTGTGCCTGTTGATTTGAGCCTTGCTCAAGCCTTTCAAGCCTAGATCTCAGCGAACTAAGTTCCGAGCGTGACTGTTCAGCCTCAGCTTCAGCCTGTTTGCGCTGCTGGACAAGAGTGCTGATCCTTTTTTGGACTCGACGACTAAACTCTTTGTCTTCGGCATCGTCTTTTGCCTCTTGCTCTGGATCTTGCTGCTCAACAGATTCTTCTGGCTCTTTATCATCAACCAACTCTATTTCTAGAGGAGTGTTTGCGATCTCCTCTTCAACTTTTTTAATATCTTCTTCATTAGACATGATTATTCACCTCGCAACCATTGGGTAAAATTGAAGTTATTTCATCATCATTAAGAATCAGAAATTTCTCGCCATCGACAACTACTTTCTGTCCGGCATATTTACCGTATGTGACATGGTCTTCAATGGATGGCCATTTGCCTTTCCATCGTTGACCACTTTCGCGTTCTCGATAAGCTAGTTCACCCATTGCTACAACGTGACCGTGCGCAGTCAGATACTCCTCAGCATCTTTAGCTTGGGCAGGAAGCAGAATGCCTCCCTCTGTTTTTTCTGGTGGTTCAAATGGTTTCACCAATACTTTCCAGCCTAAAGGCTGGGGAACATGGGGATGTGCCATGATTATTCATCCTCTTTCTCTATTTTTTCAATAATTCCATCGACAACTGCATGGGCTTGCATTAAGCCTTCCGCAATGCCGACGCTTTTGTGATAATGATTTAAGTCAGAGATCTGACCTTCAACCATATCATTCGCCAGCTGGCTTTTCCTCGTTTGCAGATCCGCTTTGATCATCACGAGTATCTCTTTCACTGTCATTTTTCGCTAATCCAGTATCGCCAGAGATTGAAACACCATTGACGTTGACAATGACATCCTTATCATCCACGACGGAATCCGGAGGCATTGTGAGTCAAGTATTCTTCGATTTTCTTGACCCTTTCTTCGATGGACGGCTTTTTGTCGTCCTTCTTTTCTTCTTTCGCTTTTGTAGCCATGATTTTCTCCTTTTCTTGGCTGGTGGGGTGAGTAGTTTACTGAAACCTGCTCTATTCAACGCCATAAATCATTCTTCTATCAAGTTCTTTAGTGCACCTTCTTTATTGATGCCAAACTTTTGAGTAATTGCCCATTCAGGTAGAGATGATCTCTCAAAATCATCAGAACCTTCAACTCCGCGCTGGACATTATAATAAGGAACATTCTCTCCATATATAAATTTTCCCTCTCTTGGGGAGGATTCTGGGAGCAAACCTTTTTTGCGGATAGATTTTCCTATGATCTGCCAAGGCATTGGATTGGCAACTCTAGCAACTTCGTCTCCAGTTATGACTCTGTCACCAACTTCAAAATTCCAGTTGTGATCAGCAATTTTCAAAAGCTCTTCATCTGTCCTGCGGGAAATTTCCTCCTTGATGTCATCAAAGGTACTCTGCATTTCTTTTTCTTTTCTGACGTCGGCAAGATTTGTTATGCCTTCCAATGCCCCACGAAATAATTTCCCCTTGCCAGCCATCAGTTCGACTTTCCATAGATCATCTCTGGCGTAACTTCAACAAGATCATCGTCATCTGCCAGATCAGCAAGAGCACCACGGACTCTTTTTACGATGGGGTCGTCTGGATCGCCAGAAGCAAATGCGTCTTTTAATGCCTTCATTTGCTGATCATTGAAATTAAAATCCTCTGCTGGTTTGCCAACAATCAAATCATTCTTTTTAAGATAATCCATTATCTCTGGTTTTGACAAATTATAATTCATTTCAAGATCTCTAAGAACAAAAGTTCTAGGATCAAGAGCTTCATTCGAATCAATCATAAGGTCAAAAAGATCAGTGCCTGTAGCTTCTATCTCTGGATGTTTAAGGTCCATGGGATAAACAGGGTCTCCTTGATACTCACGCCCTTGGTATATAGTTGGACTCTCTCTATTTTGAAAATCTTGCAGATCAATTTTTCCAGCTGCCCAATCATCAAAAGGATCTCTATTTAGTCTGAAGATGTCTTTATCAGAATCAAAACCTTGCGCATGC
>CEUO01030102.1_pt1 | contig 11811 bp, 7 predicted proteins | sample 531391 | NCBI WGS metagenome assembly CEUO01 (sample SAMEA2622799, study PRJEB7988) | marine metagenome | isolation source: saline water (ENVO:00002010), including
AAGAAAGCTGAGACAGAGTATAATAGTGCTATGGATGCAATGATGAATGATTTTATTGAAGCACACCCAGAGTTAGGTCAAGACGAGTTAGCGAAGATAGCTGCATTTGGCGATGAAAGAGGCATCACTTTTATAGAGGATGCTTATAATGTTTGGAACATTCAGAATCAACAACCCGTTGATGCTGCTCCGAACTCACAGGTAGATAAAGCCAAAAAAGCAACGGAAGCAACAAAGATACCGACCACACTGTCTAATGTTAGCACAGGAAACGAGTCGGACACAGACTACGATAGTCTATCTCCAGAGCAATGGGCAAAGTTACCTGATGATGTTCGCAGAAAAGCGTTGATGGATGTTAGTTCTGGGTTTTAGTTAAAAACCTCAATGCTATAAGGAGTTTAGTATGGCAACAGATTGGGCATCAGGCTTAGAGGTCTCTCGGTGGGCGAAAGAACTCTCAGTCGAAGTCGGTAAAGAAATCTATTTTAGTAAATTTATGGGTGAAGGGCCAGGAAGCGCAATTCATGTAAAGCAAGTAGAAGAAGGTGTAGGTAAAGATGTTACCTTTGGTCTTGTACTTCAGCTTACAGGAAGTGCTATTACTGGTGATTCAACATTAGAAGGTAATGAGCAGGATCTTGCTACTTACGCTAATACAGTCTCTTTAAATCAAAAGAGATTAGCTGTAAGGGATACAGGAAGATTTGAAAACAGTAAAGTGCTTTACAATTTTAGAAGCACTGCTTTAGATCTTCTTAAACAGCAGTATGCAGAGCTAATTGATGCTGATATTTTCTCAGCATTAACTCAGACCAGTGGTACTCATGCGTATGTAAGAGCTGATTCTTCAGATGGAGCTACATATGCATCTGCAGATCCAAAAGGTGACTTAGCAGATACTGATAAAATCACTTTAGCTGATATTAGTGCAATGAAAACTATTGCAAAGCTAGGTGGTGCTGCAAACTACAAGATCAGACCAGTCAGAGTAGATGGTGAAGATTACTATGTTTTAGTAGTTCATCCAGAAGTTGCTTATGACTTGTTTGAGTTAGATGAGTTTCAGCAAATTCAGAGAGAAGCTCAAGTTCGTGGTAACAGTAATCCATTATTTTCAGGTGCTTTAGGTATCTATAATGGTGTGGTAATCCACTCTCACGAAGGTGTAAGTACCTTCACTGATGGTGGTGGATCATCTGTAAAAGGTGCTAGAAACATCTTTATGGGCGCACAAGCAGCTTGTTTTGCAGATAATGGTGCTATGAACTGGATCGAAAAGACTTTTGACTACGGAAATCAGTTAGGTATTTCTGCAGCAAAAATCTTTGGTGTAGGTATATCTGATTATAACAGCAAAGACTATGGTGTTATACAGTATATGACTGCAAGGACAGATCTGTAATCAATAACCTAGAGGGGGATTAACCTCCCCCTCTTTATTGGAAATATTATGACCTTATCAGAAATAACAACAGAAGTCAGGAATATTACAGGTGTAGACTCTACATCTGTTGTATCTGATTCAATCATACACGACCTTATCAACGAAGCTCAGTATCAGCTTTGTGATGAGGCAAACCTATTACAAGGATATGCGACTCGTAATTCAGTTGTAGATCAAAGTGAATATTTTATGAAAGATACTACAAATACTACTGTAGCTGATTGGACATTGGTTCAAAATAATAGATTAGGAGCTACAAATACTTCTGAGTCATTAGAGTTTATGACGAGAATATATCGAGTAGACTATGATGGTAGTATTTGTCAGAGAATTGGTATTAATGAAATCAATGATATTTCAGATGACTCTTCATTAAGCAATATCACTACAGATAAAGCATTTTATATTCATAATGATAAATTAGGAATCTTTCCTACTCCTACTGAAATAAAGGAAATAAAAGTTTATTATTATTATTTACCACATAAAATGTTTGTTGATTCTACAATAGATTTTTCATCTAGTTCTAATACTGTTACGATGGATTCTACTGAAAATGTAAGAGCAGGTATGAGTCTTGTGGGTACAAATCTTGTTGCAGGAACTTTTGTTTCTCAGGTAAATAATTCTACTACTTTTACTATAAAAGATGTAACAACTGGCACAGCTAGTAACATTACTGTAACATTTTCAAAACCAGAGATTGATGAGCGTTATCAAAGAATATTAATTTACTATCCTGCTTGGAGGGTTTCAGAAAGACTTAGAGACCTAAATTTAATTTCATATTTTAAAAATGAATGGTTAGAGCAAAAACAGCGAGTAATACTTGAAAGACAATCCAGAGATGGAAGTACGGTTCTAACTGTTCCCTATAACGACTTTTAATGGCTAGAAAAACTATAAGAGATTTTTCAGGTGGCTTAGTAAGTTATCAATCTGAATTAGATATATCAGATAGTCAATTTCAAGAGTTTGATAATGCTATTAATACTAAACGAGGTAGCATTACAAAAGTGGGTACAAGTAGTTCTAAATCAGCAGCTATTACTACTATTCATGATAAAAGCACTGAATTTATTCGTTATCGTACTGAAAAAGATGGTAGTGGTAATGACAAAAGTACTGAATGGTGGGTAGTATCTAATGCCGATCAAGTATATAGAGCTAGTGTAGAAGATGGTACTTCAGGTTCTTGGTCTACATTAAATACTTATTCTACTTTAGGTAGTGAATTAATTACTAATGGTTCTTTATCTACAAGTAGTTCTTGGACATTTGGTACTGGTTGGGCATTTAATGGCACTCCTGGTGAGACTCCAGTATATGTTTCTTATACACTTAGTTCTGGCGAGGGTGCATTATCTCAGACCAATGATAACATGGCAGGTAATTTAGAAAAAAATAAAATTTATAAATTACAATTTACAATTTCAAATATAGAAGGGGGAGGAAAAGTAGATCTAAAAGTTCAAAGTGCAGATCTTAGTGAAGCATATGTTGATACAACACGATTAGCTGCAGGTACACATACTTTATATTTTTCACCAAAAACAAGCAACGCAGGTATTGCATTTTACTCAGTTAATTCATCTGAATATTCTAGTTATAGAATTGATAATATTTCTGTTAAACAAGCTCCTAATAATGATCTTTTAGTGCATAATCAGATATTAAGAATCAGCGATGGTTCTTTTGTAAATGACCCTAAATGGTATGGACATATTAAAAGAGATATTTTTGGACAAGGACAAGCAAGAACTCAATTTCGTTTTAGAGAACCTCCTATGGCAGCATCAGTAAATGAATGGGTTTTAGAAGATACAGAGCTTACAGCACCAGTAGTTGTACCTTTAGAACACGCTTTTGATCAGGGTAATCAAATTTCAAACTCAGGAAATGAAGTAGGTATATTTGTATATTCTCCTTCATCAAGTTCTTTAGGATTTGGAGCATCTTCTGTTGATGATACCTTTACAAATAAAGATAAATATACTGTTACATTTATTTATGACTATATACAAGAAAGTGAATTAGGAAGAGATGCTAATGGTGACATTGGTGTATTTTCACAAAATGATGTTGATGCTGATGGTAAGTTATATCCAGGTATACAATTAGTTATAGATACGGGTACAGACCTTGCTCGTTGGAATAAAAGAATTACAGGTATTAATTTATATTGGCAACCTGCAGATGATGTAGATTTTTATCTAGTTACTACTTATGATATACAAGATGGATTTTCAGATGATCCAAGAGCAAAAGATTCTTCAGTAACGACTGCTATTCGTGGTCAAATATCTACTGTATCTAATCCTGGTTTTTGGATACCTTGTTTAGAGCCATATGGTGCGACAACTAATGATGCACATGATTTATCAAGTACTAATAATCAATACAATGAAAGTACTTTAGCAGGTAATGGAGCATGGGATTTTACTAATTCTAATTTCGTTGCAGATAAAGCAGTTATTGTTTGTGATAATATTACCGATAAAACAAGTTTGTCGGCTTTTGCAGCTGAATTAGAAAAACCAACTACATTTATCGCAAACATAAAATCTGTTAGTGGGACTACACTTAGAACAGGAGTATCTTCTACTTTAGTACCGTGGGGTAATTGGAGAGGTGAAGGTTATGATATACTTAGCACACCACTTGATGACTATCCGTGGAGTGATAAAGATGCTTTTGTATGTTCAGTTTCAACAGATAAACTAGCAACTTGGTATCTTCCTAATGATGGATTGAAGCTCGCAACCTATAATTCACTTACAGGTAGGGCTGCAGAAACAAGACTAAAGCCAATAAAGTGGAATACAGCAACAGTAGTAGGTAACAAAGCATTTTATGGGAATATAGATTTTAAAGATGAGAACGATCAAACAATTCGTGAAAGAAATCGCATTATCTTTACTGATAACTTTAAGCTCGATGAAGCAGTGGTTGGAACAAAGTTTCTTGATGTTGGTAAGAATGATGGGGATGAAATAACTGCGTTACATTCGTTTCAAAATAGATTATATGTATTTAAAACAAGAAACATATATATCTACAGAATACAAAGCGCACAATCCGTTAATTTTATTTTAGAAAGACATATAGCAGGTACTGGATGTCTGCATAAACACGCAGTGATAGATACACCTTATGGTATTTGTTTTGCTGATAATAAGCAGGTAAGTCTTTTAAGAGGATTAGAAATATCTGAACTATCTTTACTGATTAGAGATACTTATCAAGGTTTAAGTTTAAATGTTAATGAAGGTGCATTATCTTTAGGGTATCATGGTAATATAAACACATTAGTTGTTAATTATGATTTTGATGCTACAACAATGTATGCGTATAACTTTGATACGCAATCTTGGTCTAAGTTCAGTGGTTTTTCAGGTCAATATCAAAGTCAGTTTGTATTAGATGACACTCAAGAATTACAAACATTTAATACTGGAACAAAGAAAGTTACTAATTTATTTAGTAGCACTTCTAATGACTCAACTTCTACAATGTTATTAAAAACAAAAAGATTTGATTTTGGATTACCTGATCAGTTTAAACGCTTTACAAAATTACATATTACTTACAAGGGTAGTGGCACTGGAACTGCTATGTCTTACAAAGTTTATTTAGATGGCAGTAATACACCTTCTATTACACAAGAAATGATTGAACATACTACCTTGCAAACACATTCAAGTAGAATAAATGAGTTAGCTAAAAGTATTGAGATAGAGGTTTATGGTGTAGAAAGCAATGTAAGAATAGATGGCATAGATATAGATTACGATATAGAAGGAAGTAATCCATAATGTCAGAAACGATTGAAACACTTACAGATGGTAAGCAAGATAAAATATTTAACCTTAAACAAGGTTTTTTTAGTCCCAGAGAAGGGAAAGATACTGATATGGGAATATGCACAAAAGATGGTAAGTTCTACTTAGCTGTAAAGCTAAATGAAGAGTGGCATTTCTCTGAAATAAAGAAAGCAAAGGATTTGTAAAATGGATAAATATCAAATTAAAAAAAATAAAATTGGAAGTAGGTTAGTCAGTTATCAAGTAGTCAATACTGAAACTGGTAAGGTATTAAGAGAATGGTCAGTTCAAGCAGGTAAAGGTGAAGGTGTTTTTAGGAGTAGAAGAATAGAGAATGCAGCAAAGAATGCTAGAAATTTTTTAAATTCTATACAGAACAAACAATCACTTGTAGGTGATATAGCTGAATATAATCCAGAAACAGGTTTATATACTACTCCTGATGGTAGATTTTTTAGCACTCCTGAAGAAGCAAGGCAAGGAGTTGAAGAAATTCGTAGAAGGCAAGAACTTGAGGAAACAGAAGAAAAGACTGAAGAACAACTTGGAGAACTTGAAAATCTTATCAGAAGGTCTGGAGAAGCGCAAAGACAAATGGCTGAAAGAGTTGGTGCTAGACAAACAGGACAACTATTAAGTCAATTAGAGCGTAGTATTCTAGGTGCAGGAGGAGATGCTCAAGCACTAGAAGCTCTTACTCCTGGTGTTCAAGAAAGAGCAGAAAGAAGTTTATTAGATAGGCTTACAGGTATAGAAGCGCAAACTGCACAACAATTACAAAGAGTTCCTCAGTTAGCTTTAGGTCAAGCTAATACAATGGCAGGTTTACAGCAAACACAACAACAAATACAAGATCAAATGTCAAGAGCTATAATGGGTGAACAAACTAGAAGAGCGCAGATACAAGCAAATTTAGATAGTCAGCCAGAATGGTGGGAAACTGTATTAGGTGCTGCAGGTACAGCAATCGGCACTGCAGTTGGTGGGCCATTAGGTGGTGCAATCGGAGGTTATTTGGGTTCACAAGCAAGTGAAGGAGTAGTTTAATGGCTTTTAAATTTAAAACAAAGAAAAGACCAACAGCAGCACAAGCCTTTGCAGGTGGATTCGCTCAAGGTGTCTCCTCTGGTATTCAACAAGCAGCACAACTTAGTTTGCAAGATAGGCTTAAAAAACAAGAAGAGTTTAACGATTTAAAAAAAAGATTGCCTCAGTTAATTAATTTAGCAGGATTAGAAGGTGATGATTATAAAGCAGCTCAAGCAGGTCAATTTCAAGTAATAAGGGGAGATATTACATCTCAAGATCAACTTTTTAATTTTCTTGAAGGTAAAAGTAGTGGACTTGGTAATAGACTTTTAGGTGCTACAAAAACAACTGATATTTCTTTAGTAGGTGTTATAGACGAAGAAACAGGTGACACAGTATATGTACCAAAATCTCAAGCAGTAGGAAGAGTAAAAGAAAAAGCACAACCAAAAGATAGAAAAACTGAAAAAGATCGTTTTGATGTTTTAAGATTTACTGACACTGGAGAACAAGTATTTAAAGGAGATACTCCAGATAGACCTACTGAAAGAGATATTAATAATAGATTAAGATTTAAGGATGATGGTCAATTAGTATTTCCAGAAGTTAAAAAAGCAGAACCTACTGTTAATTTACAATATAAAACAGATGATCAAGGTAACCAGTTTACTTTCAATCCATCTACAGGGCAACTTGATTTAATTAAAAAAGGTGAAAAATTATCAGAAACAGATAAATTAGAATTAAAAAATTTATTACAGGAAAGAACAAGACTCCTTGCGCTTAAAGGAGGGCAGTCAAAATCAACCTTTACTTTTCCAGATGAAATGAGTTTTACTATGGATAGTGGTGGTGCTACATGGGATGATAAAGTTAATCAACCTCAATTAGATAGAATTGATAAAATTTTAATAGACAAATATGGATATAATTGGTTAGGAGAAGTAAAAGACGAAGCATCAGCAGGAGAAATTGATTTACAAAGACCTCCTAGTATTCCTGAAGAAGCATGGTTATCTTCTACTAAAGAACAAAAAGAAGAAGCTGTTAGGTTGTATGAAGCTAGTTTAAAACCAACAAGTGAAAATGTTAATCCAATGGCACAAGATAATCAATCTTCTGAAGTTGAAGTTTCAGATAGTGGACAGCAACCTCCAAGTCCTTCTGATATTGGATTTGTACCACAAGCTCCAAATGCAGGTATGAAGTTTAAATTACCTCCTGAATTGGTAAAACAATTTGACTCTGGTTCTATTGTTGTGGAAGAAATGAAGGGTGACAAAGTAATATTAAAAACAGATAAAGGCATAAAAAAAGTAATGCCATTAAGTAAATGGTACACTTATAGATTTGCGCCAATGACCTAATGGCTGAAAACCCTTTATTACAATACTTAGATGTAGAGACACCTCCTCCTGTACAAACAACTGATACAGATAGTACAGCAAATCCTTTATTACAATATATTGAAACAACAGAAGAACCTAAACCTACAGTAGAAACACCTAAAGAATCTGGATTTCAAAAGTTCTTAGATCAAGCATTTGTTCAACCTGCCTCATCATTTATCGTTGGATACTTTAGAGGTTCTGCAGGTATTACAGATACTCTTGATAAATATGCTAAGTATATAACCAATCTTACTGGTATTGAAAAACCTAAAGTAATGGAAAATTTAACTAAGTTTTATAATACTAGAGCAGAAGAGTGGGAAAAAAGTGGTATTCCAGAAGGTCAAGGATTTGTTAATGATTTAGGTAAAGCATTATATGAAGGTGCAGGAATCTTTGGCATTGACTTGCCTGTCATTGCATCTATGGGTCAATGGGGATTACCTATTTATAGTGCGATTAAAGGTGGTGGAGAAACAGCAGAAGCACATGATAACATAATTAAAACTGCACTATCTCCTGCAACAGGGATAATAAAAGGAGGTATAGAAGGAACTGCTTTACATTTAACTTTAGGTGCGTTTAGTAATCTATCTCGACCTTTAGCTCAAATTGGAGCAGGTGGTACATTTGCAGGACTTACTGCATGGGAACAAGCATTAACACAAGATGAAATAGATTGGTCAGAGGTTACTGCTCAAGGGATGTTAGGTGTTGGTCTTACTTTAACTCAAGGTAAGCCATCTCAATTAGGTCAGCAATTTAAAAAAGGTAAAACAAATTTTGTTAAGTATGTTAAAGATAAAGGTATTAGTGAGAAGAAAGCAGAAAGATTTTATGATGAGTTAAAAAAGAATGAAGTAGAGATACAGCCATCAGTAAAAGAGCAGATAGATAAACTTGTATCTGAGGGTAAATTAACTGAAAAGCAAACTGAAGAAGTTAATTTAATCAAAGATAACTTAGAGATTACCCTTAAAAGAATTGAAAATCCTTCTCGCACAGAAACTCAAAAGAATCAAGATATAAACTCTGCTAAACAAATGACTAATATTATTCAAGAGCAGATACCTGGTTTTGAAACACCAGAATTATTGAGAGATAAAACTGAACCTGTATCTGAAAAGAAAATAGAAAGAATTGCTGAAAAAGAAAAACCTGCAGAAAAACCTATAGAAGAACCAATAGAGCCAATAGAAGTAAAGTTTGAACCTGAAGTAGAATCAAGATTTCAAGCATCTAAAGGTGTTAAAAAAGAAGGAGTCTTTTCTAAAATCAAAGATCAGATAGAATCTTTAAAAAATAAAACTACAAGAGAGTTTGAGTTTTTAGCTCGTAATCAAGAAAATGCTGAAATTGCTTTTGCATTAAGAAAGTTATCAAAACAAAAAAATGTATCTGCAGATAAAACAGTGCGCTTTATTGATGATATTGTAAAAGACCTTTCTCCTAAAGAATATGATTTATTTACTCGTAAAGTTATTTTAGATGATTTAGCAGCGACAGTTAGGTCTACTCCAAAAGATGAAGCTATACCTCAACTTCCTTATGGATTAAAACCTGAAACTTTAAATATAGAGTTAGCTAAAGTTAATCGTGCATTAGAGCAAAATCCAAAAATACAAGATAAGATAAATTTAAGAAAGCAGAACTTTAAAGAATTAAAAGATGAATATATTCAATTAATGGATGATATAGGATTTAATGTTGAGAATAAACTTCAACGAGATGATTATTTTAGACATATGGTTCTTGAACACGCAGGTAGTGGAGTAATTAGTGGTGCAGGTAAAAAACTAAAAGCACCAACAAGAAGTAAGTTTTTATCTAAGCGAAGAGGTAGTGAAAAAGATATTAACTCTGATTATATAGAGGCAGAATTTGATGTTGTATCTCAAATGTTATATGATATGCAAGTTGCAAAAACAATAAAAGTAGTAGATGAAAATTATAATATTTATGATGCAGTAAGAGCGCAAGCAAAAGCTGAAACAGGTTCATCTTCTAATTGGAAAGATTTTGTACCTGAAGGGTATAGAACTTGGCAACCAAGAGAGGGTAATGTATTTTACATATCAGAAAGCGTACCAACTAAAGTTGCAAATCAATTATTTGAAAAAGCAATGGAAGGCAAAGGAATTAGTAAAAAGGATTTACAGCAAGTATCTGAACAATTAGTTGTTGGTGGTAAAAGAAAAGAATTTGTTATTAAAGAAGATGTAGCAAAAACATTAGATAATTTAAGTAAAGATGCACCTGTTAAAGGACTCCCTACTAAAATATTATCTAGTTGGAAACGCTTACAATTAGTATCACCTAGAAGGTATTTCAAGTATAATTTACGCAACCTTAGTGGTGATGCTGAAGGTGCATTTATAGGAAACCCTTCTACATTTAAAGAAGTACCTAAAGCTGTTAAGGACTTAATTCAAGCATTTACTGGTGAGAAGAAAATGACACCAGAATTAAGAGAATGGTTTGAAAGAGGTGGAATGGAATCCACACTTCAAGCACAAGAATTAGGAGACTTAAAAACATTAGATACATTTTCTAATAAATATAAAAAAACAAATAAAGTAGAAGATATACCTGTTAATATATGGAAAGGGTATTGGAATAAAGCAAAAATATCTACTGATTTTAGAGAAGCTATTTTGCGTTATGCTAGTTATTTAGATTATAAAAATCAAATGCTTAAAAATCCTGATAGATTACCTGATAATTATGGTGCATCTATAAGAAATGAAGTTCAAGGATTATCTGATGTTAGAGATAAGGCTTTTATGCTTTCTAATGATCTTTTAGGTGCTTATGATAGAATATCAGTTGTAGGTCAATCTGTTAGAGAGAGCTTGATACCTTTTTGGTCATTTCAAGAAACTAATGCTATACGCTTTAAAAGATTAGTTCAAAATGCAGCTAGTGATAATAAGATAGCAACTCAAGTAGGTAAAAAAGTATTAGGCAAAGCTGCTAATCCAATGACCTATATGAGAATAGGAAGTTTTATAATTAAAGCAAGTGCAATCAGAGCAGGTATGGAAGCATGGAATCAAACACAATTCCCTGAAGAAGAAAAGTCTTTACCTGAAAGTGTGCGTAATAGACCACATATTATTACTGGTGTTAGCGAAGATGGTAAGGTGCAGTATATAGATAGATTAGGTATAACATCAGATTTCTTAGAATGGTTTGGTTTAGATGCAGCACCACAATTAGTTAATGACTATCTTAATGGAAGAAAAAGTGAAAAAGAAATTGCTTTAGAAATTGCCAAGTCTCCAGTTAAAAAAGTAGTGAATGGAGTAAATCCTTTTCTTAAAACACCATTGGAATTATTAGCAAGAAAACAATTATTTCCTGATCCTTTTGACCCACAAAATATAAGAGATAGAGCGCAATATCTTGCTAGGCAATTTACTTTAATTGACGAGTATAAAGCGTTATTTGATATACCATCTGAGGGATATGCAACATCATTAAAGAAAGCTATTGTATCAGAAGTTGATCCTCAGAGAGCTGCATACAATGATGTAATTAGTCGTAAATATGAGTATTTAAAAAAGATAGGTAAGCCTCCAGGTAGTAGTCCTAATACTCCTAAATCTAATGCTTTGTATAATTTAAAAAATGCAATTAGATATAATAATCCAAAGCAAGCAGCAAAATACTACATTGAATATAGAGGTCATGGTGGTACTAATGAAACGCTTGATGATTCTATTGATAGATTAAATCCTTTGAGTGGTTTTCCCAAAGATGATCCTATACAAGCAGGATTATTTTTAAAATATTTAGGTCAAGATGGTAGAGATAGATTAAGAGATGCTTTAGAATATTATAAACAAGAAATTGTTGATGTAAAGCAAGGTGCTGAGTTTAATAAGAAAGTTAATCAGGAAATAGAAAAGATTATATCCCAGTTAAAGTAAACCTCCCTCTTGAACCATACCCTTCTTTCTTCTTAAATTCCATAAAATTATGGTTCACTCACGGTATCGCCAGTACCTTAGAACCTTCCATAAACCAAAGGAGAAATCATGGCAAACACAAATACTTACAGAGACTTTTCAGTTCAAAGAAGTGCTTCCCCTGCAGTAACTGCAACAGAGAGAGCTGC
>CEUO01206728.1_pt1 | contig 11810 bp, 10 predicted proteins | sample 531391 | NCBI WGS metagenome assembly CEUO01 (sample SAMEA2622799, study PRJEB7988) | marine metagenome | isolation source: saline water (ENVO:00002010), including
ATCTTCTGAACAAGCAACAGCCATTACAACTAATACAAGTAATATATCTACTAATACATCCAATATAGCATTAAAGGCACCTTTAGCAGACCCAGATTTTACAGGAGAAGCAGATTTTGTAGGATTGCGTGTTGACGCAGGAGATGATACTGCTAAAATCCATTTTGGTCCTTCTGATAATAATAATTTCTTTTATGCTGATTGGAGTGGAACAGATAGTATAGGCTTTAAAATAAATGATACTACTGTATTTGAGGTTAGTCCATCCTATACTATATTTAATAATGATATAATATTGATGGATGGAGCAAATATCACGGATCAAGGTATGCATGATAGATTTAAATTTACAGATGCTGGAAGTACAGAGATTAAAGATGAAAGTGGTGCTACTACTATAGAGGTCACTACTGACCAAAAAGTTATAATAACTAAAGAATTAGAAATCGTACATAATGCATCTACTCCAAAAATATCACAACAAGATAAAACAAATGATGATGGAGCTGATCTTACATTTCATGCTCAAAGTGGAACAGGTGGGATTAATAAATCTGGAGGAGACCTTGTTTTTGAAGCAGGACAAAGCACTGGTAGTGCATGGGGTGGTGATATAATATTTAAATCATCTGGAAATACATCTTCAGGTAGTGCTACTAATGCTTATGTAACTGGCTTACAGTATACATCTGCTACTGCTTCATTAAATGTATACGATGTGGATGATGATACTCAATCAGGACAACTTAGAGTAGGTGCTGCAGACGCTACTGGATATGGTTATACTAAATTTGGTAAAGGCTTTATAACAAATGTAGGTGGAACAGAAACTGATAATGAGGAATTTGCATTAAATGTACCTTCTAATGGAATAATTAAATTTCAAGAAGCAGGAAATAATCAATTCCAATTTGATTTTTCAGATACAATTCCTCAAATAAGAACTGGCTTAAGTGAAATTATAGAGATTTATCCAACAAAAAGTGTTACATATGGTTCTGATATAAGATTTTTAGCAAATAGAAGTTTAGGTGTAAATGAGGAACATTATGGAAGTATAGTATGCGAACCTCTTCTTACTCAGTTTACGATTCGGTCAAAAGATGATTATAAATTATCCTTAGAAGCTCCAGGAGATACAATACTTTCACTTAAAGCAGCAACAATACAATTTAAAAATGATACTAGAACTTTAGGTAATTACATAAATCCTGTAATTGCTGCAATGGTTTTTAGATAAAGGAGATTAGATGGCAAATGTAAATTTATTATTAGGTACAACAATTTATGCAGGTAATGCAGGTTGGAATTTAAGTAATACCACAACAACAACATTGCTTACCGTTGATGCTGATAAAGTAGTTAAAATTAATACTATTACTTGTGCAAATGTTGATGGAAGTAGCGCTGCTACATTAGATTTATATATAGATGGTTTAGGTTCAGGAGCGACAGGTGTTACTACAACAGGAGCAAATGCCACTGTGTATTTAGCAAAAACAATATCAGTTCCAGCTGATGCAACATTAGTAGTATTAGATTCTCCTATATATTTAATGGAAGGAGATATATTAAAAGGTGGTGCAAGTGCAACAGGTGATTTAGATTTATTAGTTTCTTACGAGGTACTTGACGATGCCTAAATTTGACGGAGGAATAATACATCCTACTGCTAGGTATAGAACTCAAACTTCTTCTCAATCAAGAGGTATATATACTATGCAGGAACAATATTTACATAGAGCAAACACTAAATGGGATAGTCCTCTTGAGATATATCCTGATAATGCTGGCAAAAGAGTTCCTGTTACTTTAACAACTGTTGCATCAGGATCAGCTGATGATACGTCTGATTTTAATGTATATCATAATGAATTTGACTCAGCATTAGGAGTAAAAACTACAGGTAGAATATATTTAGCTATTAAGGTTACTGCTAATACAACTTATTTAAATGATTTTTGTATAGGAGGAGTTCAAATAATGTCTGGCAATCATGGTTCGGTAGAGCAGATTTGGGCCTTTGATACACTATCTGATTATACTGCATGGCAATATGCAACTGTAACAGGTATAGGCGATGCTGCAGATAGTGGTTATGAAAATTATACAGATATTATTGAGGCTGACTCTCAAACTTGGAATACTAATGTTAATAGTTCTGCTAATGGAAGAATATCTAGGGGGACTTCAACAAATTCATCAGGGACTGGGGCAGCTGATGGCTTTTCTACGCTAGCATGGGAAAATATGGATGATGAAACAACTGTTATTGAGCAAGAATCAGGTGATTATTATATGTTTACAGAAACATCTGGAAGCAATATAGCTAATAAATGGCTATGGACAAGAAGCCCTGAATTTACTCTCAGTGCAAGTAATTGCCATATATTAATAGCGTATCATGCAGCTTCTCCTGCTACTGTTGGAATGACAGATTCCTCAGGAGAACCTTTATTTAGATGGTGGTGGGTATAATGATAGCAGTTAATAATATATCAATTAATCTCTCTACTGAAGACAGCAAAAGTAAGGCTGTATTAGATTTCAGTTCTTTAAATGAAGTGCATGAGGGAGATACAATATTTCTATCAATAAAAGAAAATGATATTGATTTAAAATGTGAAGTAGATACTTCTTTATCAAATTGGCTAGATTGGATAGTATCTTCATATAATTTAAAATATAGTTCAATAGCAACATTATCAAGAGATAGTTCTAGTTTAATTGTATTAGGAAACAATCTCGATGATCTAAATATTCAATTAGACTTAGGAGGAGATTAATATGGCAGAGAAAATAACACCAATGGTTAAAACATATCAAACCATTACAAAACATACTACAAGTGATACTAGTGATGGAACATTCCTTCATGAAGATACAGTTCTTCAAGGTACAGGAGATAGTGCTAGAAAAGTAAAAGATTTAGTTCCTCCAGGAATGTTTAAAACAGATAATGGAGTAATATCTTATACAGATGCAGGTATGGAAGCAAAAACAGCAAAAGCTAAAAACAATCAAGAGTTTATGGAAGAAGCTATTCAGAAAATACCAGAAATTATAGAAAAATTAAACAGTTTATTATAAGGATATAAAAAAAATGACAGACACTTTGAAAACAGCAGTGATAGGAGTAACGGGAAGCTCTCTTCATTGGACAGAATGGATTCCACCTTTATTTAGCGCGTTAGCTGCGTGTGCAACTTTAATATACATGATACTTAAAATAATCAAGGAGACAAAAAAATGATGACATTTATAACAAGTAATTGGGAATGGATATTACTAGCTATGTATGTAATAGAAAAAGTAGTAAAGTTAAGTCCTTCTAAAAAAGACGATGTTATTTTTGATATGGTATTAAAACCTATTTTCGATAAATTTAGCAGATAGTGTTAAGAAAGAAGGCTAAATATACGGAAATGACAATTTATACTGATCTTATTGTTGAAGAGGCAGATACTTGCTTAAAGTCATTAGGTATTCAAGATAAAGATAAAGTATATGAAAAAAAACCAAAAGAATGTGTTCATTGTAAATGTAAGCGAATTATTAATATTGAAGTTCTAGGAGCTTACGATGATACTCTTTTTTGGGAATGCTCTGATTGTGAATCTTTATTCTGTAAACTTCCAAAGGATAAGACTGAGCAGTATCTTAAGAAAGGAAGGGAGTATTGGACAACAAGAAGAGACTGGGTATTACCTGAGAAGGGAAGGCTAAATTGAAGAAATATATTGTAACTCCAGATAAGCACTTCCCTTTTCATGATAAGCAATCCATTGCTTTATTATGTAAGGCTATAGAAGTTATAAAGCCTGATGGTTATATAGATTTAGGAGATACGGGTGAATGGAATAGTTTCTCTAAATGGAAATGGAAAAATAAGCCAAAACCCCATTTAGAATATTATTTACCTGAAATTATAACAGACGTTGAAGACGTTAATAATGGAATGGATGTTATTGATAAAGCATTAGATAATGCTAAAGTAGAAGAAAGGCATTTTTGTCAAGGGAATCATGAAATTTGGATGGATTATTTTGTAGAGGCTCATCCTTATTTACCTCAATATGCTTGCAAAGAAGCCTTAAAATTAGAAGAAAGAGGTTATAAATTCCATAGGGCAGGGGATTTACTTACTATAAACAATTTAAGTTTTTATCATGGGCATAATTACGGAGGTATGCATCACGCTAATGCTCATTGCAAAAATTATAAAAGAAGTGTTATTTATGGTCACATGCACGATATACAAGTTTTTTCAGATAAAGCAGCAGATGGTAAGATTGCTGGTTATAGTATAGGTTGTTTAAAAGATATGAAAAGAGAAAGTAATGAATTTGTAGGGGGAAGACCATTAAACTGGGGGCAGGCATTTGCAATAGTTACTTTTATAGGCAAAGAACATTTTGTTGAAATTGTTGAAATAAAAAAAGGCAAAGCAATTATCAATGGTAATCTGCTTGAGGTATAATAATGGACATATTACAAGTATTAGAACAATTTGGGGTTCCTATATGTGTAGCTTTGGCTTTTGGGTTTTTTATATGGAAGCAAAATAAGTATATTCAAGATGACCTTAGCAAGGATATGCATCAAAAGTTTAATAGACTTGAAGGGATCATCATTAAGTTGATAGACCAACAAAAGAAAATGCAAGTAGAAATGAGAGGTTTAAAATCAAGTTATAGTTCTTTAGTAGATATAGTTACTAAAATTCTAGGAAAGAAATAATGCCAAAACAAATTAAAGAATTAAGAAATTTTATAGCAGGAACAGTTTCATCTCCAGCAGCATCAGATATTGCTGATGAAGCAGCTGTATATTCTAAAAATTTAGAACCTATTGATGAGCAAGGAAAATTAAAAGGATGTCAAGAAGAAGTAGGAAAAGGATATAACGATTTAACTCCTTTAACCTTCTTAAGTCAAAATGTCCAAGGAAACTATGTTGGTGGTGATAAATTTGAATTTTACATAGCAGACAAGAAAATAGATACAGTTACAGCAACTGCTGACCAGATAAATACTAATTTAAAATTCAGAAGTTGGATGCAATCCACACTTGATACATTGGTAGCTGAAAATGCTCAATTAACTTCTGGTAGAGTTGTTACTTGGAATTATGGGTCTTCAAGCGAATTAACATTTCATAATATTACTCCAGTATTAAAAATAGGTGTAGTAGCAAGTGATATATATTTTAGACTTCGAGCAGACACAAGTGCATCTACTGGACTTGATTTGACTGGCAATCTTGAACTATTTGTAGGTCAGTATATTAAACTTGATGATGAAGTAATAGCTATAGAAGAAATAACTAATGCTTCAGAAGGTATTATTAAAGTAGCTAGAGCTCAAGAAGATACTGTCGCTGCAGATCATTCAAATACCGATACAATATCTATATATAAAGATTATGCAGCAATAATGATAGAATGGTCAACACAAGTTGATACTCCTCAATTTACTATTATACATACTCCTGTAAGCCCTAATACTAAATATACATTTGATTCAGAAAATGCTAGTACTTATTTTGATATTAGAGCTAGGAACATGATATTAGGTAATAAAAAGATGGATGATGAGGTTAAGACTATAAACAATATGATTTATTACAGTATAGATGATAGTGATCCGAATTCTCCTCCTGCTCATACTATGAAAGTTATTGAAGATTTTTATGGAGACGAGGGTCCTCCTACAATAATAGATGCCGATAAGGGTGGGTATGTTATTGGGGAGCCAGACTCAGTGTCATTAGCTGCAGGCCCTCAAGGAACATATGTAGGAACTGGAGGTAATCCATCTGGCAAATCTCAATGGTTTGGAGAAATAAAACATAAAAGATTTGGAAACGCTGTATCTGGTTATCATTTAGAAGGATCTCAATTAGAGCAATTAGATGAAGGTCAAAGTTTATTTGTATTAGATTATATAGAGCATCCATTAGTTGGAGCAGCTTCTGCAACACCTTCTGCACCCACTAGATCTGCTGATATGCTTTTAGGTACATCAACAGGAAAATATAATTTTATTGTTATGAATACCGAAAACACTGACCCTCCTGGAAGTATTTGGGGTAAGCAATATAAGTCAGGGATGATAGGGATAGAACTAAGCGCTGTATGTTCTTCTAGTGCTGTTTTTATGAAGATGGCTGATACTGATTTACAGCCAAATGGAGATACTACTTTATTAGAACCTTTTTGTAATTTTACATGGAACGCAACTGTAGATGCTTCATCTAGCAGTTTAGGAGGTCATGGTGATAATGATACTTTTTATTTCTGGGCTGCAGATAAATATAATGCTAATGAAATTCAGTTATTTGCAGGTAGGTTTTTTATACATAGCACAGGAAATACTCCTACTGTCCACTTTACTCATATTAGGACATGGCAATTAAAACATAAGATAGTAACTACTTCTGATATGAATCTTCATTATGCAGCAGGAGAAGAGATTTTAAGACCACCTAAGCCAGGTTCTTATATTAATGATATATTTGAAAAGGATGGCTATGTATATATCCAATACGGGCACGCATCAGGCTTCTCGTTTGATGAAGAATGGCTATATGTGTTTAATACAGATACTAGTGATACAAGTGGTTATCAAATGGAGAATGCAACATTAGTAATAAACTGTAAGCCTATTACTCCAGCAGTTGTTCAAACTAAAAATTGGGGAAAGTCTTACCATGGTTCTCCTAATTATGATTGGTGGATGCCATCAGAAGTATTTAATGGCGGAGGATTATCTAGTAGTGGATGGATAGGGCAATGTGGAACAAGAGGGTGTTATGCGAACTATTTTAAATGGCGTAATACAGATATGTTAGGATATGTAGGAGCAAGCGAAGATGATCATGTTAGTAAGAATACTAGCACAGGTTGGAAAAGAATGGATGCAGAATCTGTTTCTACTTGGTCAGATGAAGAGCCAAATAAATTTCCTGGATGGCAAAGTAATAATTATGGAAGTTCAACTCCTCATGTTGAAAGAAATGGAGGATGCGCTGGAAGAACTTTTGGTCCTAACTTTGGATTTGCAGATTACAAATGTTCTACAGTTAGAGGAGGTTTAACTAATTATAGAGATGGAACAGATATAGGCATTGTTGCTCACATAGAAGGAAAGCAATGTGTGTCAGGAGTTACTATGAGCTTAGATATTCATAAAACTGAATCAGGATTCTTAAATTCAAACAGAAAGAAGAGATATTCAACAACTAATGTAGAAGAGCCTATTATTAAAGATTGGGACGAATTTGTGGTATTAACGTCAAATAAAGATAAATTGGGAGTAAGACAACGTTGTGTTCCCAAAGGTTCTAAATATTTTAGAGATCAATATTACGAATATGATATAGATGGTATAACTATAACTGGAAGTAATAACGACAGTTTAACAGAAGCTGAAACTCATTATATATTAAATGGAACTTATGGCGATACATGGGCTAATTTAGGTGCTCAATTCTCTGGTACAGGCAGGGAAGATCAAACTTCTGCTACTGATGATTCTGCTGGTAATATTATAGCTGCAAAAGGCACATTTAGACCTGGAACATATTACAATTTAAACGATAGCAGTGCAGGAGGAGATGATTATGAAGATACAACAGCGTGTAGAACAAGATTTAACCAACACCTATATAAATTAGACCAAGCAAATTCTCCTCAAGCTGGACAATCTGGAAACAATGTTACAAATACATCACCAATTAATGTTGGAGATATTGGAAGTGTTAGTAGAAATCATGACAATACAGATTGGCTGTTTATGACTTATCAAGATCCACGATTAATTACTTCAACTTATATAGGAATTTGGACTAAGAATATTCATCAAGAAACTGATTTAGCTGTAGACTATTTAAGTTCAACAAACTGGTCTGCAGGAGCAGCATATAATCCTTTAAAGTTTACAGATTTAGGTACTTCTGTTATGACAGATTTAAAAGTAGATGGAACAGATATAAATGTTACTATTTCTCCTAGGAATGGTGATTATATAGCAGGATTTGCTAAATGGAATATAGCTGGAGCAGAATGGACAGATCCAGCTTCAGATCATGTACAACACGATGTTACTAGAGAGTTTTTCTATAAATATCCAGATAGTGCTTTAGACTTTGGTTTAGATATAAATTTCGTTAGTCCTAATGCTGACTCTGACAGGGCTAAATTTAAAAATGGGCAAACTTATTATTATAAGATGTCTATGTTATATGATGGATTTCAAGAAGGACCTCTTACTGATTTTGAATTTAAAGAAGCACCTTCAGGAGATTTTGATAGAGCTCAATTAACTGTACGAATATCTGACCCTCCAAAAAGAGTTTCGCATTTAGTTGTATATAGAAAGAATTTAGCAGAAGAGTTTTATAGAATGGTTGCTGAATTGCCGATAGCTAGTGGATGGGTTTATGATACAGTTAAAGAACAATACAAATCTTTTGCAGTTGATGAAGGCAAACAGAGAGCTACATATGAAGCTATTACAGGAATGCCTGAAGACTTAAAGAGAACAAATATAAATTACAGTCTATCAACAGTTGCGCAAGGACACTTATTTGTTGCTGACTGCTATCATCCTGAAATAAAACAAGGACAAAATTTTATATTTAAATCAAAAGCAAATCAATTCTCTAATTTTGAATGGTCAAGAGATTATTGTATAATGCCAACTAGACCTACACATTTAACTTGGTGGGCAGGGAAGATATATGTATTTGACTTATCTAATATATATAGATTGAATGCTGCTACATTAGTGTTAGAAGACACTTTTGAAGGGATAGGATGTATAGGTCCAGATTCTTGTATCGTTACTGATATAGGTATGTTCTTTGCAGATTATCAAGGAATGTATTGGCATAATGGAACTTCTGCTCAAAATATTAGTAGAGATATATTACTTTCTTCATTAGCTATTGATCAGGATTCTGTAATAGAATCAACAGCAGCTGATGATAAGGCTTGGCAATATCATAATTGGCAACATATTACACATAATAAAGATCCTCAGGTATTTTTAGATAGCAGGACTCAGACAGTATATTTTGCTTTCCAAGATAAGCATCCGATAGATGGAACTATTTTTAATGGAGCATGGAAGTATAGTACTCCTAGCAAGAGATGGGATTTAGTTGAAATTCCTATACCTTTTGGAAAATTAACTGGAAATAGAAATGATGTTTATTTGTCAAATCAGGAGTTTTTATATAAAATTTCTGCTAGTAAAAATGCTAGGAAAAAATGGTCTTATCATAGCAAAACATATGATATGGGAGCTGCATCTCAAGATAAAGTGTTTTCTTCTATTAAATTGGTTTGTAATACAGAATTAGAGGCTAAAGATATTGAAGATGGAGATGTAGGTACATGGAAGATATATGTAGATGAGCATTTAATCACCAATACTTCTACAGAAGTAAAAGATAATGTTATAAATATTAAGATAACAGACCAAAACAAGAAAGGTAAGAAAATTAAATTAGAACTAGATGATTTCGTTTTAGAACTTGATTCTATAGCATTTTTATATAGATTAGGCAGTATTAAATAATGAGTAGAGATGCGAGAATAAGACAAGGTTTTGGAGAAGCTTTATTAAATGCTCCCAGGATAAACAACTTACAAGATGTCCAAACAGCTATTGATGACTTATATACAGAGGTTAATAATATATTAAGACGAGCTGTTTCTAAATCAAATGCTAGCACATCTCAAGCCAATGAAGGAGAAGATGGAGACATTCGTTTATATAAAGATTCTGCTGAAGATGGGTCTACAGGATATTTTATACAAGGTAAATTTGGTGACACTTGGGCAACTGCTAGACTTTCATTAGAAACTATAGATGTTTCAGATACAGGCAATAGTTCATTTGGAGATGAGTCTTTTGACCTTGATAATCCTGAAGATGTTGGAAGAGAATGGGTTACATATGAAAACTTAGTATATAATCAAGATGTTGGAGAGGATTCTGATCAAGTTGCTAAGGGTGACCATAATCATGATCATAGTAATCTATTAAATGCAGCAGGTTTTAAAACTCATTCAGTTATAGATGACCATATTGACGATTTAAGTATTCACAGAGAGCCAGGAGATATTAATGTTACAGAATCCACAGTTGTTGACCCTAATACAACAGCATCTCCAGGAACAGCTATTACATGGGCAAGGTCAGACCATATGCATAGACTAGATATTAGCAAAGCATATAGTTTTACAAATAGACTCGAAGTAACTAAAAATAGTGACGATGTTAATGCCGTAAATATTTCTAACAATTCTACATCTCAATATGCCTTAAATGTTACAGGAAGAACAAAAATAACAGGCGATACAACTATTATAGGAGATTTATCCGTTGATTTTGCTGCAGCTGGAGGAGGAGATGCAGATGTAGACGGAGACTTTAGTGCTGATGAAGATGTATCTTTAAATGAACATACTGGTTCTTCTACTGATACATATACTACTACTATTTTTGGAAAAACATATCAAAAGAATTTAGTACAAATATTAAAACAATTAGCAGGTGGTCAAGAAGGTCAATTAGAACTTCAACATGATGCCTCGAATAAAGCCTTTCTAGGAGTAGACTCAGGTGGGTCTTTAGATATAAAAGCAACAGGTAACCTTATACTTTCTCCAGATTACGATGAGAGTACCTCATCAGAAGCAGTTTTACCTAAAACAGATAGTATTGTAGATTTAGGAGCTGCAAACAAAAAATTTAAAACATTATTTGTAAGTGAAATATATGCAGAAACATTTGTTGCTCAGGAAGTATTAGCAACCACAGGTGGAAGAATAATGGTTGCTCCAACCACAAGATTAACTGCAGATATTAATGATGCAGTTACTTCAATAACTGTAGATAATAATAATTTAGCAAATAATGATTGGGCTATAATGAGAAGTAGTGCTATAGTTACAGGTTCGGGACTTCCTGTTCAAATGGAAGTATTTCAAATTACATCTGCCTATACTGATAATGGAGATGGAACATATACATATTCTGTAACTCGTAATGTAGATGGTTCTGGTGCAAATCCATGGATTGAAGGTGATGCTATAGTTAATATAGGATACGCTGTTGGAGATGGACATATAGAACTAACTGCAACACAAACATTATTAGGCTCTGTAGGTCCTTCTATATCTATCCATGCTAGAAAGACAGAGGGAGTTTCTTGGGATAATTCTACAGAAGTTGTTAGAATAGGAAACATAGATAATATAGCTAGCGTTAGTGATACTAGATATGGGGCAGCATTTGGTGAAAATTTAGATAGACCAGCGAATACATCTGTAAATCCATTCAAAGGCATGATAGTAGATAATGTAAATGGAATGCAACTTCTTAATGCTCCTTTTAAATTATATGATGGATCTTCATTATCTGCATTTATAGGTAAAGATAGTGAAGGTTTTGATGTAATGGCTTTAGGTAATGGATTATCAAGTTCAGCTACTAGCTCTGGAGAACCTGATAGTTGGGACAATGCAAAACTTTTATTCAAAAAAGCTTCAAGTTCTGGCGCTTATACTTTAAATATAACTGGAGCACTTAATATAGAAAACCCAGAATCTTGGCCCTTTTATGATTCTGCAGATGATGTTTTAAATGCTATCGATTGGTTCCTGCCTAATACATCTAATCCAGGCTCTAATGGTTTTTATGTAACAAATGAGTGGATGGGATTCTATAAAGCATTAACAGGAGGAGATACTGTTGCTTGGCCAATTAAAATTGGAGCAGCGGGCTCAGATCCATTTT
>CEUO01092993.1_pt1 | contig 11782 bp, 6 predicted proteins | sample 531391 | NCBI WGS metagenome assembly CEUO01 (sample SAMEA2622799, study PRJEB7988) | marine metagenome | isolation source: saline water (ENVO:00002010), including
AACTGCAAATGATACTAACCTACATACCTGAAAGAACTGAGGGCGTGACCAACAAGGAAGGTGCCGAAGTCACCTACACCCTCACCGATATCGAACCGTATACCGCCGAGGGGGATTCCCGTTTAACGGGATTCTACGCCAAGGTAGTGGAACGCGGAAACGCTTGGAGGCTTTTTCGCGCAGATCGCATTGTGAAATTGGGAGCATAATATGGAAAAGACTATTTCACTTACCGAGGCCGAGGCTCATATCATAATGGATAACATTCTTACCCATTTGGAATGTGTCGATGGGTTTGACCGATCCAACGATTCCTATAAAGCGGATTGGAGCGTAATTGATAAACTTTGCGCAGCAGGGTTTCGCGTTCCAGCCACCTACGAAAAGGTAGTAAAATCATGACCTACATCCAACGCAAAGGCAACTACACTGCCATTGAATCAATTAACGGCAAGCGCGTTTGGTTTGCCACCAAAACGCCTAACAAGCGTTTGGCTGAGAAACGTGCCAAGGCATACTTCCAAGCACTGCGTGAGGAAAACCTCGCCGCCGCTGAGAAGTTGATGAACCGTAACCCAAGCTCAATTACCATCGGTGAACTGATGGATTTGTATGAGAAGCTGGCGACGGTAAAGGCCGCGCACCGCAACCGACGAGCCATGGAGCGCATTCTGCGTGAAGTGGGTGTGCCGTTAACTAAAACTGTCAACTCACTGTCTGGACGCATCTTCTCAGATTTCGAGAACCTACGGCACAAACAGGCCAACGGTGTTTTGGAATTGCGAACAGCAAAAACCACAGTCGCCTCGACCGTCAGGCAAGCCAAATCAATCTTCAGCAAGAAGATGATGCAGCGTTACGCTGATGAGGGTCTGGTGCTGGACGTTAAGGAGTTCAAGGGGAGATCCGTTGAGCAAGGGCCGCGTGCGCGGTTCAAGGCGCCCAAGGACAAGGGGTTGTACGCTAGAACCCTAGAAGCCAGCAAAAAACTCCGTACAGACGATCCTGAAGCCTATAAGGCGTATCTCTGCGGCTACTTTGCTGGCATGCGAAAGGGCGAGGTCGCTAATGCCAAGATGTCGTTCTTTACTGATCATGCCATTGAGATTGTGCCGCACGGCGATTGGCAACCCAAGAACGGGGAGGAACGGACCGTGCCGATCCATCAGGACATCTGGGCCATTTTCATGGAACTGACTGAAGGCAAATCAGATGATGATTACCTGCTGAACGGATGCGATACCGAACGCCTGGAAAATGTTTTCCGCCGCTTAAATGCTTGGCTAGGTGAACAGGGCTGGAATCATTCTTCCAAGAAGTTCCATGAACTCCGGAAAGCATACGGTTCTGCCGTGCTGAAGCAGGGCGGCATCAGCGCCGCGCAGCACCTCCTTGGTCACAAGGATATCTCTACTACCGACAGGTACTACACTGATCTGGAATCCGACATTGTGATAAACAGTTGATTTCTAACTGTTAGCACGATGAATGCAAAAATCGGACGGCAAGTGTTAGCAAAACTGTTAGCACGGTGTGCATTAAAAAAGGCTCACTTTGCGATGAGCCTGAAAAAACAGTGTTAGAATTGGTACCCCGGGAGGGACTCGAACCCCCAACCAATTGATTAAGAGTCTCGCGCAATGCGTGGACAGTAGTAGACAAACCCTCGTTTTTCGAGGGTTTTTTATTTTACCAGTGGACAGCAGTGGACATGCGTGGACACATGACTGTTAGCGTATTTGTTAGCACGATCATGCTAACACCTAAATCTTACGCACCTTGGTGCAGCATCCTTTTACAAGCACGGTGAAATCTCCTGACCCATCCTTGTATTGGCTGGTAGCCAGCACCACATAGTCATCCTCATTCCGTACCAAAATCCCTTCAGTCCAACACGCTGCCGGTTTTGCGTTCTCCACCGAATCTCCAATGTAGCCAGCAGGATCGAGCCACTCTACATGCACACGGGTTTGGAGTTTGGGCCATCTCATTTTTTGATTTTGTAATGAGGTACGGGGTAGGTTTTTGCGTGGGTATTGACGACAAACTTTCGCACCTCAACTCTTCCGGCCCGCGCCAATTCTCTCAGCTTGTTCGACATGTAGGAGAGAGAAAGATTTTGCTCCTCAGCAATCTGGCGGCAGGTTTTCCATTCAGGTCCAGGCGCTTCTATTGATGCTTCCCGCACTTCGGAAAGCAGAGCAGTCCAATCACTTACAGGGTCTTTAGCTTTTCTGGAATTACCCATGTCTTATTAATCTCCTCAGCCTGAAAAGTCCAGTAGTCGCCAGTACGCTCGTTGATAGTTCCAACAACGAAACCATGCGCATGCCGCAAGCTGGACGGTTGTCGGCTATTGTATTTCATGTCCAAATTGCACAGGCACCCAGCGCCCCGCGCCACACGGCGTTCTAGGCCCGGTATGGCAAACTCATCAATCGTGTGAGTGTGGCCGAACAGGCACGCCCCGTAGGTCGCTGCATGCTGCCTGGCGGCGTACATGCCGTGATAATAGCCGTGGAGGCATTTCATGTGGCCGAATTTGAACACGCTCTTTTTGTGGTAGGGAAGCCACTCGGTCTTATGCTTCTCCAACCGGGCTTCCATTTCCTGAATGCCCTTCCAAGCGTAATCCGTTTCCACGCCCTTGTCGGCCTCGGAAAGATCCCACAAACGCTGGTCATGGTTCCCCATGAGGAGGTGTGTGGGTTTCCATTCAGAAATGAATTTTAGACCGGCCCGCCAATCATCGGCCATGGACTCAGCACGCTCCTCTGGACCGGCGCCCTTGCGCAAGGGCCGAGCGTCGATGAGGTCGCCCCCGAAGATGCGAAGGTGCGGCTTGAAAGACTCTGTTGCTTTGAATAGCGCCTTAACTGCCGCCTTATCCTGTTGGTCGCCATGGAGATCCGTGGCGAATATAAACCGCTTCATTATGAAACCACCCTTTCATTAGTTGCGCGTGTTGAGTAAAAACAAACTTTCCTTGGTTGGCCTTTTCGACCCAGCATCCGTTGCGTCAAAATCAGCAAACCTAACTCCAAGTTTTCCCCTCTTAATTAATTCATCCCTAAATTTTTCAAGATTGGCTTTGCCTATAAAACTATCAAGAAACGCACTGCTTGCATACTGCTTATCAACCAAGGCGGAGAACTCGTAGTCTTTAGGTGCAATGCCAATTTCCCTCATTACATTCCGAGCTTCTTCTTCGCTTAAAATTTTATCTAAATTTATTTTCTCTTGGCGTACTCCATTAGAGTCACCAAGCGCATACGCTTCGGCTTGTTTTTTATCCATTGCAGCAAAATGAAATCCACCGTGCCGATCAGAAACTTTGCGACCTGATGTTGTCCCCCGGTAAACCGTAACCTCTCCACCAGCCGGCATATACCGAATGTCGTCACTGCTGGGATTAAACCGTTCGCTCAATGGAATGATGTTGCCAGCATCATCACGGGTTATTGGGTCGGCGGATTTGATTTGGTTGGGGTCGAAGACTATAACGTGAGTATCACCCTCACGCATCCCCTCCATAGGCACACCAACCTCTCTGGCGGTGCCGAACTTCTCGTTAACTCGCCTGTCAATAATCCCGTCATGCCCAAGCTCCTGAAAAACACGTTTAACAGAATCACCAGTAACCAGACCGCCGGTATCATTGGTGGCGTACTGAAAAACCTCTCTTCTTAAAACATCCTCAACCTGTGCGTAAGTTGGTTCCTCAGATAGTATTTCCTGCAACCTGTCAATGCCCTCAACGTCATAAAGGTCGCTAGACACTCTTTCAACTGCTTCAAGTAGTGGGTGTGGGTCTTCGTTGTAGAACCCGTTATCGTCCGCCCACTCCTCTGCCCTTTGCCTAACCTCAAACTCTTCTACCTCGTTAGGTTTAACTCCTTCCTCCTTTGCTATCTCCTGCCTGAGTTCAGGCATCTTATCGGCTATCGCCGCTTCGTCATATATTGATAGAGACTCAAATCGCATTTCAGAGCCTCTATCGTCCTTACCAAAAACAGCAGGGTTATCGGTCTTAACATAAGCCGTGATTACCCTAGCCTCCCCACCAGCAAGCTCACTCCTTGCTGCGCTAAAGGCGGCATCTCTACCTAGCCCCTCGTCCTCAAGTGCCTCCGCTCTTAACTCAATCCGCGATGTCAGGTCTGGGCCTAACCCTGCGTAGTTGGCTGAAACATCATCTTGTGAGGTTGTGAAGTAATGCCCAACACCAAAGTCGTTTTCAGCATTGCCCCTGTCATTTTTGAATACATTAAACTTATGAGTAGTGCCGTGATAAACTGCGTTAGGCCCATACCCCGCCGCTTTCGCAGCCTTGTCTACCAGTAACTGCGCACCCTTAATGTCGCCCTTTTCTGCCGCCTTCATGTAGGCAGCATCGCTTCCCGCTGGCATAAACATTGCCTGACCTTGCTGCACATCAGCTTTCATTTCAGGTGTGATATCAACGTAGTGGGCTTTTGTGTCGCTTACCTCAACCATGCCGACTTCACCGCCCCAATTGGTTTTGATGTATTTGTTGACGTAGTTAGGCAGATCGATGTCGTAGAACACTTTGTGGAATTTCCCGCCCATGGCTAGGTCTAGTCCGTCAAACTCACCCATTCCGGATTTATCGGAATCAATCTTCTGGGCCAAATCTTTGCCTACCGTTTGGACTAAATCTTTGTTGGGAATCATTTTGGCCGACATAACATTACTACCGGCCTTATCCCATGCACTGATCATGGTCTGGTTTTCACCAGGCAAACGCATGTACTCGATCTTGCTTACATAAGTATTAAGTTTATACCGGGCGGCTGAGTCCCGGCCAGTAATCCAACCCACCCGGTCATATCCGTTATCGGCGCCCCAACGTAGCATTCTCTTAAATGCCAAGGCTCTCCACTTGTCATCGTTTACATATTGGTCACCCTTCTGTTTTGACACAAACGGTGCTGGCGGAATTGACTCTTCCCTCCCGCCAACAATGTCGCCATTAATGTAAGGCTTATCAAAGCCGAGTTGCCTTCCTTTGTTCCACCAATCGCTTTGTAACTCCTCAATGAAAAGCATGCGCTTGCCGTCGGCATCTATCCGCTCATTAAACCGAACGTGAGCAAAAACATTTTCATCAGTCTCAAAGTGGGATTCAGTAAACTGCTCACCCTTTCTTTTAGGGAACATCAGTTCAAGTTCACGGTAGCTACCTTCTTTTGCTCCAGGCAATGCCCTATGCTGATCATCCAGCTTTAAAATGTTGAGGTCTTTTTTCAGGAAGTCTAATTCATTTACAGCCTCCCTGTAAGCAGCTTCTGCCTCTCGCGCCTCCTGATAGGTGCCCCGGTCATCAGCGTCCCACATGTTGCGCTTCGCATCCTCAACCGCTTCCTCTGCTGCGCGGATTTCGGGTGACTCATCTCCACCCCGGATCTTCTCCACAACCGCAATCTGGTTGGTATCAATATAGTCCTGTAGCTCCTCCTTAGTGACCTTACCCTTTTTGTCCTTCAACCATTGGAGAAGCCCAATCCACTTCATTTCCTGACCGGCAGCAGGATCTTGCCGAAGGATATCATTAAGCATGGCCTGACCCGTTGCCGAGTTCCGCACCCTTGGGGATTCCAGCGCCTTGCTGGTGTTGCTGTAGAAGATGTCGCCGCCATTGCCGGCGGGCATGAGGTTGCGGCGGAGTTTGGGGTAGCTCAACGTATAGTCTGGATCGCCTGGCTGAATCTTTAGAATGCCTTGCCATGATCTGGTAGACTCAGCGCGTCTTCGGCGTGGTCCTTCAATCGATACAGACCTGGCTTTTTCTGACCCAGAAACGCCAACCAACTCATTTAACCGCTCCTTGCGTGCAAGGGCAATTGCCTCATCAGGATGTAAACCAAAATGACCGGGGCGCCCGTTCCGGTGGTTTTCTCTGTAGGTCGCAAAATCCCTTTTGAAGTCGGAAACATTTTCGTCCCACAAATCTAGTTTAGTTTTTCTGTTTCGCTTATTCGTCCAGCGGTCAATGTTGTCCTGCAATCGATTGAGGTTGATTGTGCGGAAGTTCACATTGCCGTCTAAAGTAATCTCCACGCCAAACGGAGAGTCTTGCCTCCACCCGGCCCGCTTTGCCGTTGCGCCAGTTATGCCCCGGTAAAACACTTCTACAGTTTTCCCGGCCTTCATGGCTTCGTGGAAGATTTTAATCTGCTCCTTTTTGTTGGCCGGAATAACATTGTCAGGCAGCGCCATGATTGCCTCAACTTGGACGTCATTCATTATTGGCGCTGTCCAGCCTTCCTCGCCTCCGCCCCACCGGACTTTGCCAGTTCTTTCGTCAGCCTGGCGCTGCAATCCACCAGAATCGTCCACTAACTGCAATGCTTCATCAATTGCCTTAATGCGCTCTCGTTGCAGTTTCCTTACTTCCCTGCTGGATAAAATAACCGGGCGACCGTCTGGTGTAAGTTTTGGTTCACCTGTTGTCGGATCTTTTACCACATGATCATCACCCTTAAACATTTCCATGAGCAATGGATTACTTGCCATCTCCTCGGAGGTGGGCACCATCACTTCATTGTTTTCTGCTTTTGCAAGTATCTCAGCCTGTTCCCCAATGTTTTTGCGCAGCGTGACGTAATCCTTCAGAAGCTGATTCACCATCGGGTTAGATGTTGCCCACTCCCCTTTTTCGTTTTTAAACAAAGGCGATGGCGCACCGTCTTCCCCAAACTGAACTTTAAAAATCTTCTCTAAAGCGTATCTTAACTTTCCAAAGGTGGAGTAAGATTTTGCCAGTATTACTTGGCGCTTAACATTAGCAACTAGTGATGGCCCTTCAAGAAGTGCGCCAGGGTCTTGGCTGCGATACATTGAGCTAAAGTCTTCAGCGCGGATTTCACTTCGCACTATAGATTGAAATTTCGCGTTTGCATCAAACCCTTCGGCAGTAACCTCCCTAGTATCAGGCGCCAATCCCATCTTATCTAACTCTGCATTCAAACTGTCTTTAGCCGATTGGTACTGTTCGTATGCAGCGGCATAGTCAGGATCTTTAGGATCCATTTTAAGCAACTTATCCCGTTGAGCGTCAATTCCTTCCCAGAATCTTCCGAGGTATTGGTTTCCCCTATCGCGCTGCACATCCATTGAGTAAATGCCGCCATCACCAAACATTACAGAGTTGATGTTTGCCAGTGTGGTGCCCATGGCATCGTTGTCTACATGCTCAAGCGCATGCATTACTTCGTGGGCCAAGGATGCCCCATCGTTAATTTCTGCTTTAGCTAAATTAACAATTACCTTCTGACTGTCTCGATCATAGTAACCTGCATAATTTTTCTCATCTGAAAAAATATACTCAACCGGGATGTCGCCCTTGCCAGCATTCCCCCCAAACCCCTTTACAATTAACTCAAGCTCGGCAGCGCGTAGCTGAGTTTCAAGTGGCAGATTTTTAAGAATGTAAACATTGTCCTTTAATACTTGGGCCTGTTCGGTTAGACCGGCTTTTTCAGCAGTTGCAGCTTCTTGTTCTTTTAGCCCTAACCATTCATCGATGGTGTTCTTGGCCTTAATTTGCCTTTTAACACCACCCATGCTTGCTGGCACTGCAAACACAAGTCCAGTAACCGCTCCAGAACCGATGCCCCCGGCAATCATGTCCTCATCGCCAGTTGCTAAAGTAATGGCGCCGCCAGCGAAACTTCCCTGACCAAGTCCACGAGTTATGTTGTATCCGTACTCAAAGAAAGGATCAGCAATTTGCAATTTACCAGCAATATTGCGTACCCAGGGCGCTGCCTTTGGATCATTAAAAATCTTAGCAGCAGTCCCTTGCAGCGTTTGCCCGGAGGAAGTAGCACGACCCACTGCCTCCAAGACTTCACCTGCCGCTCCCGGTGTTCTAGCGACCAATAATGGTATGCTTGCTAAGTCTACCGCATTAACAATTTTTCTAGGCAAGGGCACGCCGATAGCACTTTCAGTATAATCAATAATTGCTTGCGGCGCCCTTTCAAACGGCGCGATGATCTTTTCATCCACACCCTTCAAAACTTTCCCGGTTCCTTCCGCCGCTTTAGAGGCAACGCCTCTTCCTGCTACACTTCTAACTGCCCCCTTGGTTAACCCTTGCCGTACTGCGCCAACAGCAAGAGTAGCTGGAGCGTCTCCAGCGTAGGCAAGTCCTAGCGCCAAATCTTTATTAACTAAATTATCTAAGGCTTTTGCAGCACCCTCATTACCTGCGTCACGAAATGCTTGAGATAATATCGGTTCTTTGCCGAGCCTGGCTCGCTCCATCTCCGCCATGTACTGGTGCTTGGTCATCCAGCTTTCCACTATTCTGTCTCGGCGCTTTTCTATTAGTGGCTTTATTTTATCTTTCCACCCGGCAACTACGTCTTCAGGTAATCCGGTTAACAGTTCATCCCCCTTCTTCGGGATAGGAAGATTGTTTGCCTTGCGGTAGCGCAATGCTTCGTTGGCAAGGTAATTGTTCACGGACTGATCCAGCTTCGCCAATCCACCGTCCCAGTTAGCGACTGCCATGTGCCCGATCATGGCTGTGCCGTGACCTGCCTGAGCGACACCCTCACCCATGCTGGCAAGGATGCGTGCCGGGAAGTTTGCCAGGGTGCTTGCGGCAACCTTGGCCTGTGCTGTTGTGCTGATAGTTTTCGGCCTATCAAAACCGTCAAATATACTGTCGTAGCCTAACTTCTTTAAGTGTTTTCTGTCTGATTCGGGAACGGAATCAACAAACTCACTCCACGCCGCTCGGCCTACTGATTCTGCAATAGGCCCAAACATTTCCTCTGTAATCTCCTGCTCACCCCGCTGGCCGCCGGTCATCCATTGCGGCAATTTATCGTAGCCTAAATCTTTTACTTTCTTACCAAGCAATGACGCCATCAACTGACCGTTAGTAACGTGCGCCTTGGTTAAATACTCTTGCGCACGCTCCTCCAAAGTTCCGCCAGTAACACCCTGACCTTGCGGCATCCGCATTGCAAGACGCATGGAAGTTCTGTCGGGGTTGCCGCGTTGTATATTACCGAGAGCCATTCTTAACTCTCTATTCATCGGAGATTCTTTGCCTAAGTTCTTATGGAATCCCTCTATGAGCGGCGCCGATGCTCCACTGGCAAAATCAAGGCTACCACGAACAAAAACGCCGCGAGTCAATTCATCTAAAACGGTGCCCATTGCTGGAGCAATTCCGCCCATCATCCTGCCATAATCAAAACCCTGCGCTTCCTTTGCCTCAATGTAATTCAGCACCTCATCCCGTGAGAGGTTCCGCATTGTTTCGCCTTTCATTAAGGCATCACCTTCGCGCTTCTCAAAGCCCGTGATAAATTCAAGTCTAAGCCCATCAACTGATTCAGGCTCAGTATTCGCCCCGATAGTCCTACCCTCTTTGGCAGCATTAAGCCTGTCCTGGTAGGTAAATGTTTGCAGTTCCGGTTCTGGTCTTGTCGGATCTACTTCAGGCCAATCAAACTCATTTGACTTTTTCTTTTCGTCAGTGTCCGGCCAATTAAAACCAGATTGAGGTCTTGTGGTTAGCTCCATTATTCGCCTTTTTGCTGATTTAAACGTGCTTTATTCAGCTTAAAATCTCCGGACTCAATCCGCTTACTTAATCCGACCCATGACATAAACCGTGTAGGTCCGTTGGGGATTTTAATGAACACGCCCCGTGAATTGGTTCGGACAATCTCGCCGGTAGTGTTTCCAACCTTAACCCGGTGCCGACGGAATGCGTACGGATTCTCTCCGCCCCCGTTGCTGGCTAGGGCTTGAAACTCCTGCATAGCGCGATATTCTTGAAGCTGACCGTCTACCATTGCCTGACGCTCCTCCTCGCTTTCCCATGGTGTAATGTCTTCAGCTTCTTCCATCTCACCCTCAACGCCCTGATCAGCGCCGGGGATTGGTCCCTTCGGTCCTTCAGTGGGTTCGTCAGAGTTAGACTCTATCTCTGAAGGCATGTACGTTTCAGGATTGAAGTTTGCAGGTTCTAACTGATCTTCAGTCTGCGGTGATCGATTGATCTGCATGCCGCTTTGCCCCCGGCTAATTTCACCCTCTACTTCCGGCAGTTGCCGTGGCGCTGGCTGACCTTCCGGTGTGCCTGTTGGCGCCATTTGACTTGAGGCTGGGTCAGGTTGGTCCATATCACCAGGCACAGTCAGCATAACTTGCTTGCCGGTTTTAGGGTCGATCACAGAAACTTTTTGTCCAGGCTTATATCGGCCTTCAGCTTTCCCGGCATTGATTTGATTCTCAATTTCTTCGCGGGTGCCACGGAGGGAACTTTCGTTTTGTGAAGATGCTTCAGAGGTTTTCTTTGGGCCTGTCCCCGTAGTTACGCCGCCCTTATCGTTTTTTATTATGAACTCCTGGCCTGGCTGAATGTTTCCCTTGTTGGCTTCGTAATCTTTTTGACTACTGAAAACTAATTTCGGCAATCCAACCAACTCCCTAATCGGAGTGAAGTTGTGCGGCTTTCCGTAAACAGTTTTAAATTGATCTGAGAAACTGTCGATCACGTTAATGGCTTTTTTCTGCAAGCCTGTCACGGAACCCTCTGCTGCTTCAAAAAATTCAGCACGCTGCGTGGCGTTCAGGCGATTGCCGCTTAGAATGTTGTTGTAAAGGTTCCTAATTCTATCAGGAACACCAGTAGCATTTTGCGCGGTAGCTTGCTCCCCCTCACGGACTACTGAGGTTGGGTCTAGCGCCTTCATGAACATAAATATCATGCCGATATCCGCAGCAGCAGTTCCGAGATCCTTAACTTCACGCATTTGATCCAATTGACCTGAAGCCAACTGATATTGTTTAATTGATCCATCAGCCCTAAGTTTTCCATATGCATCATTTAAATTCTTTTTGAGTTCTGGACTTTCATCCATGTCTTGCTTCAGTTCAGCAATCTCCGCCCTTGCTCTAATTAAATCCTGCTGGCTGTAGACACCGTCTGGGCCCGGCTTAATTGAGTTAAGTATCTCAAGACCTGCCGTGCCAACAGAAGCGGCTTCATCTTGAATGGAAGAAATACTCTTTTTGTTTAACTTCTCATCCTCGCGCTCCCTTTCGAGGACAGGCTTATATGCTTCCTTAAATACGTTATTTAATTTAACGGGATCGCCCCCGGCTTCCGCAAATTTTTTTCTAAACTCAATAATTTTAGGGTCATCTAACTTTATTAATCCTTCACTTATATCTAAACTAAATGATTTGGCTTGCCCGTCAAAAGAGTTGAAAACTTCAGGATCAATATCATCCGGCATTCCTAGCTCAACTCTCCGCTTGGAAATCTCTTCCTGTCTGTTGTTTTGCCTCTCTCTTCTGGCCTCGTCTTCTTTCTGCTTATTTGCTCTTGCACGAATTGTCTCCCGGTGAACCCTCCCTTGCTCAACTAAATCAATTAACCCCTCATATTGTTTTGCGGTTTGCTCAGTTAAAAGCGCATCCGGCATTTGTGTCGGGTACGTCTCTAGCCACATTTCGTAGTCAGCTTTATTCTCAAGCGGATTAAAAAACTGCAAGTAATCACTTAGGTTCTTAATTGCGCTCATGCCTTTAGCTAGGTTTTCAGCTTTCTTTTGATCTGCTTTTGCTTTTTGTGCAGCAGCACTAAGTTCAATCCCTAGTCTATCCTTGGACAATTTTTGCGCATCCTCTCTTAGCTTGAGCAATTTTTCAGCTCTCTCGTCCTCCTTTTTGTCTCGATCAATTTGGTACTGACGGTCTTTAGCGCGTTGCTGCATCTCCGCCATAC
>CEUO01076254.1_pt1 | contig 11774 bp, 11 predicted proteins | sample 531391 | NCBI WGS metagenome assembly CEUO01 (sample SAMEA2622799, study PRJEB7988) | marine metagenome | isolation source: saline water (ENVO:00002010), including
CGATCTCTTCACCCCAAAGAATCTTGAAGGTGCATTGACGACCCTGTGTCCCAAAGCGAGACTTCTCCAATTTAACCTTGACCTCGGACCCAATTCGGAAGCCCTTGTCGTCCAGAACATAACTTGCTTTAGCTTTCCTTCCGGTTAGCCAGATACGCAGAGAATAGGCATAGATCATAGCCTTTCCGCCGGGAGTCATGTATGGTGTCGTCAAAGCCTCGGAAGGCGAACGAGTGATGTTGGTCTTCAACTGATTGAGGACCAGAAAAGTTGACTGGCTGTTGGCAATAGGCACTGTGAGTTTTGACATGCCCTTAGCCAAGATACGCGCCTTGACAGCCATAGAAGACAGTGGGTTAAAGTCTCCCTCCACGTCTGATACGGAAGGGGTCAGAGCCAAGGAGTCCCAGATGAAAAGCATCCGGTTCTCGCTACTCCCCAACAACTCTTCGATAGTCTCCAGCACAAACTCCACAGAGGTAGCTTGGACATATAGGAGTCTCTCAAGATCACAGCCAGTACGCTCCAAGAAAGATGGGTCGATTGCTGACTCTGAATCAAAATAAACAACGTCGATGCCCATCTTCTGGGCATTTGCGGCAACCTGCGCTGCCATATAGCTCTTTCCGGTGGCTTCAAGACCTGCAATTTCTGTAACTTTGCCAACTGGAATTCCAGCGAGCTTACCTTTACAAATCATTGAGTCGAGCCATCTAGAGCCTGTTGGAATCCACTCCTTGACTTCGGTAGGATTCTCATCCTTTAAGTTGTGTGCGACGGACATACCCGCCTTACGATTGATGAGGTCGCGCATCCTGTCGATGGACAATTTGCCCGCTTTTACTGCCTTAGCCATTTTGGACTCCAAGTTTTAAAAAATGATGAGGCATCTGTAAACCCATGCCTCCCTGCGGTGGGGGGAATCACTCCGCGTTTGCGTCTTCTGCTTCGGTAGTTTCAACAGCAGGGATAGTTTCGCTCTTATCCTCGTCTGTTGTCTCGACCCCTTGATCGTCGTTCGACCCATCAGCCACAACAACAACCTCCATCGCTGGCTCGGTTGTGTCAGCAACCACCACTTCTCCCGAATCGTAAAAGAAAAATCCGATCAATGCAATGGTGACGGCAGCGATTGCGCCAATAATGTAGTTACGTTTTTCGTTATCCATAGATTTACCTCTTTTTAAAAATTGAGACATCTGTTAACCCTGTGCCTCCCTGTGGGTCATAGATCAACTACCGGTGCCAGTTCCGGTGCCAGTACCTGTAGTGGTGCCAGTGCCGGTCGTAGTTCCGGTACCGGTGCCAGTCGTGGTGCCAGTGGTCGTACCTGTGATAGTCCCAGTGGTGGTGCCAGTCGTGGTGCCGGTCGTGGTCGTAGTAGTCGTGGTTTCAGTAGTAGTAGAGTCAACTGCCGTATCAGCAGTCTCCCCGTCCTTCTCGTCGCCACAGCCAGTCATAAACGACAGGCAGATAACAACTCCCACTCCAAAGATCGCGCCAAAGACGTGATCACGATTAATCATGCTAAACATTTTTTTGTTTCCTTTATTTTAAAACGAGGGGCATCTGTGACGCCATGCCCCAACCTGCGCGTCGGTTATAATTTCGGACGCATCGCTCTAACCGAGAAGCAATACGCGCCCCCCCACTCTGATCTGCGGGGTCCACTTGAGCCATAATAATTAGGCTCTTACGGGCGAAAACGCGACATTACGCACTCGCGCTCAGAAGATCGTCGAAAGCAGCCTTCACCTGATCAGTCTCAGTTGTTGAATACTTTGTCGTCTCCTTACCGTCTTCGGCTCCAGCATCGCCCTCTAGCCACTCGTCGAGCATAGCACCCACCTCTTCGGGGGTCTTACGTTCAAAGAGTGTCTCGAATTCAGGGATGCTTTCGAGAAGCTCGGCACACTTATCGGGACCGCCTACTGCATCGTCGCAGAGTGGCGAAGTACGCCGACGTGGTGTGATTGTGGTTTGCGGGAAAGCCGCGCCGGGAGGCTTACCATACTTGATAGTAAGGTCAGTGCCTTCCTCAGTGTCCGTAATATCACCGTAATCGGGATTCAGGACCAGTTCAAGAAGCTGTTGATAAGCCATCTTGCCGAAGCCCCAGATACGGACACCCTTGTCTTCCTCGCCGCGAACCAAGACGGGAGCAAAGAAACGTTGCCGCGCCATAAGGTTCTTAGCCATCTTGATGCTATCTTCCGTTCCCTCGTTGAAGAGGTTGCGAATGAACTCATCCAGAGGATCGCTTTCCCCGAAGTTCTTCTTCGGGCTCAGGAAGCCGTTATTCTTCCCTAAGTTATAGTGGAACCAGTAATCCTTGAAAGGATCGCCATCAGCGGTTGGGACGATACGAATCGTCTGCTCCCCATCCTGCGGCTTCCAAAAATTGTTGTTGCCACCCTTGTTTTGTAATGCTGCGAGTTTTGCTCGCATCTTTTCTAGATTGATACCCATTTTTTTCTCCTATTGGTGTTAAAGTCAGAAAGGCAAATCTTCCCTTCTGCTGTTAATCAATGTATCACGCTTTCTCAGGGTTGTCAAGAAAATAATCAAACTTTTTTACTTCGCCCTGAACCGTGTCCCAATTGAAGACCCGAAAGCCCCCATTGTCAATGTCCCAAACAAGCTCGTTTCCCTCTTTAAGAGTTCGTTTCTTGCCGGTACCTTTAATGTGTTTAGCCAGTACATTTTCTGGCATGTCGTCGGTACGGACAAAACGAATTTCTCGCGCTGAGCCGTCCTTCTTCATGAATGTTGCTTGATAGCCTGTCATTAATTACCCCCTTGGATATGTGGTGTGTGAGTCATACAGAAAACATAATTCTGATCGTATTCGGAAGAATAAATTGCGTATGAAGATCTAGCTCCTTCTTCCTCCAAGCTTTTAACCTGCTCAGTTATCTTCTTCAGCAAGCTGCCACTTGATGTCAAATCTTCCTTCCTTAAGAGATAAAAATAACCCTTTTCTCGGATGTTGTCAAGGGAAAAAAACATTTTTTCCTCACCACTATCAAAATCCACGGTGCCAATGCTGGTCAGGCGTGATGTTACTTTGGTTTCGTTAATTTTCCCCATCACAGGTTTAGAATTCTTGAGAACATTGAGCATGTGGAAAATCCACACAATAAGTTCATTAAGTTTGTCGTAATAGCCGATAATGGGAACCTCTCCCAAGATACTCTCGACTACGTTATTGTCCACAATGATAAGGCGCTCAAATACAGCAGATCTTGCATATTCCTGAAGAACCCCGAAGCAGACATTGTGCATTCTCACCTTCACATCTTCCAGTGTGTCACAGTTTGGCTTGACATACAGGACTGTAACCTTGCAATGCTTCAAGTGCTGCAAAATGACCAAAGAGGCTCCGGCGATCTTGGCTCCCCCTGACAGGATGAAGACCACCTCACCGTCAATCCCTTGAAAGAAAGTTTTCAATCCCCGTATCTCGGCTTCATACTCTTCGGGGTGTTGCTTTTCCTCAATGCCAAAGAAATTAGTCCCAGCGGGATCCTCGTAAGCATTTGCGAAATCAAAGTCGCTCGTAGCAACAGCATCAATCTTATAAATATTGTATTGGGGATATTTGCTCAGTGCTTCAGCAATTGCACAGCCTGCGCTACCCAGTCCAACAATGTTCATTAAACCCTCAATTCTGGAGCGACTGCCTCCAACGCTTTCGCATTGATTTCGTCTATTTCCTTTATCTTCTTCTCTAACTTAGCACGTTGTGAAGAATCTTGCAACTGAGAAATTTTATTTTCTATCCTTTTTGTGGTTCTCGACCTGTGTTCCTCTAAGCCCTCTTCATAATTCATGAGGACTTTGGAAATAAAGTCAGAAGCACGCATATACTCGTTAAGCTCAAGCGTTAAGCCCAGTGCTCGGATACCTTGTGCCAGCTTGCGGAGGGTTATCTCACCTGTCATGCCTCCGTGCTTTTGAAGGTCGGGATGGATCTCTGGATTGTCTTCCTCGATCACATAATCGACAATATCAAGCAAGAATGTTCTAGGGCTCTTGCTTACAATCTCTAGCTCGACACCTTTCCTTAGCTTTCCGGTCACTAAATGTCCATCTTTCTTGCGAGCGATGACACCTTCCGTTCCGATGGTCAGAGGGAACATGTCCCCCAGCGCTTTATAAAGTTTCCCAATCGTATACCCTTTGAGCCCTCGCTCTGGCGTATAGCGTGTAGAGAGCCAGTCAGCATAATCAGGAAAGGTGATGACTGTATCGACCTGCACCAGAATGCCGGGATGTGCCTCCAAAATGACCATAAACGGATCGGAGTTTTCTGCCATCGTCTCGTAAATGTCAACTTCTGGGGTTACCATATCAGAATTTAGAAATGCCGTGAAAAGCTTTCGGTACTTGCGCTTCATCGCATTCTCTTCTTTTCTCGCCTCCGTATATTCTTCTCCTGCGGATGGTGGTGGTGGAAATTCAACCAAATAGTCCACATCGCCATAAATCACATCGGTACCATCTTGCAAATCACGCTGGGCATATGTTACAGATCCAACTGGACGAACAGGGCGGACGGGCGCTTGATTCTCTCGTTCCAGCCAGCGATTAAAGTCTGCCAACACCCTCTTATATACGTCTATTGCCTGAACCACCAACTGTGGGGTAAGACGGGCGTCTGTTTTGGTAGACTTGACACCGCCCTCATTGATAAAGCGTTGCCATGCTTGCGTGTATTCCATAATATCTCTCCCGTCTATAATTAGGCTGCAACACCGTAATCGGAACCTTCTTTCGAGCCAACCATGTAAGTTCCGAATCGAGTGTCTGCAAAGATTTCTTCCATCTGGGGCAGAAGGTGGGATTCATCCTTGTCCATATCCAAGACCACCTCATCATGGATGATAAAAGCAATTCGTGACTTGTAGCCTTCCAAGAATTGATCCAACTTTACAGCCTGTTCCAAAACCATATCAGAAGTTGTGCTCTGAATCAGATAGTTGAGAGCCTTTCGCTTATCGACTTCGATCTTTCGACCATACGGGGTGTTGACGTAAGCACCATCCCAGTGCTTTTTGACCAAACTGTCTCGATCATAGAATTTGTTCGCCATTTGGTCCTTAGAACCCGGATTATAGAGCCAAGAAAAAAGGCGTTTTTTAGCCTCTTCTCGGCTTCCATTTTCACGGTATACGTTCACCCTGTTCCACTCATGAATGTCCTCTAGGGGCTGCTCAGACCCTCCCAAAGCAAGCAAAGTTCTCAATTCTGCGCCGTTGAAGTCAAAACTGACGAAAAAATCCCTTTGAGGCTGGATAACGGGGCGCATTTCTTTGGCAAGGGTCAAAATAGGAAAGCTATTCTTTTTTGTCGTGAGCCTTCCTGTCTTGGTCCCAAACAAGTTATACTTGCAATATGGGGATACCTTCCTGAGATTTCTGATTTGCTTTCGAATTGACTGTCGATGAATCTGACTTCGCATGTTCGACCAGTTCAGGTTGAGCTTTTGGAAAGCCAGCTTATGGAGCAACTTACTGGTTGCCAACAAGTGGTCATAGTTCGCGGGTCTCTCATAATTCTCGAACACAAACTTACAAATCTGATCCTTCATATAGCAGTAGTCCTTGAGAAAGGATTCTGGAACGAGGTCAAAGAAACAATTATCATCCAGAGATACTTTAGCCTCGACGAACGATCTCACAAATGCTTGGAGCTTAGAATTTACAAATTCCCAGTCGGCACGAAGGTGCTCAGGGCAAACCATGTCCAGCCCAATCCCGCAATACAAATAAGCATACTCAGCCTCGCTTCTTTCCAAGTAGGGAGCGTATGACCATGTGTGTGTTCCACCAGCCACCTTTGCGATTCCATCCTCGCCAAAAAGTAATACTCCATCATGATAGACTCCCACGCATTCTTGCTTGTTGTCGAGCGTTTGAAATAACACTTACACCTCAATAAATTACAGTATTCTCTGATTGTGCTGTAAACTGAATGATCTCTTTCTTCTCTTCGACAGAATAATCTCCTGACGCCATGTAGCTAGACAGACTATCATAGCCGGTTGAACCGGGAGAAGCAGTAAGCCCCTTGAACTTGTAATCAATATAATCGATTGCTTTCGCCGTGTCAACCTTATTCGTCAAATCTTTTGCATTTTTTATGATTTGTGTGACGACGTTGGGCGGGTAGGTGATGGGACTTTCTAAGTTTCTGAATTCTGCATACATCTCCATCCAATCCGCATCCGAGTAAGACTCTGCCAATGACGCCTGTGTGACCGCTGGCTCTCGATAAATGGTTTTAAACTTCGCTGAACATTCGCGTTGGGGAACCATCTCATGAGGGCGACTGGTTACGAAATGGTTGTAAAACCGTATCAGTTGGGAGCGCATTAAAGTAAAATCTTGACTCGTTGCAGTCTCATAGTATTCCTCAAAAATGCTATCAATGCCAGACATCTCAGGATATCTCCCCATAATGTAAGGCTTCAACGTAGCCGACCCCAAATCCGCCACCAAGCGCCATGGGACATTCTTGTCAATATAGAATCCATATTCCTGAGCCAAGTTCTGATACAGCTTGAGTCGCGAATTATCCAAGAACTTCTCCTCTTTCACGGGATCCTCTCCCGCATCTAGTTCGGCAATATCTATAGCGAGCCCTGTGCCCAGAACGGAGTTAAATGGGCTGATGACCAAGGAAGAAAAGTTGAAAGGCATTCCATGAAGGTAGTGCTTTACAAAATATTGGAATGCTTGACGAAATTCCTCAAAGTTCATCACCTCTGTATATTGATTTTCCCCCTTCATGTAGAGGTCGAGAAAGCTATTATAAATGCGTTTTAGCTGAGAATTGTAACCTTTCATCGGGCTTTTATAGGCTCTCACTGGCTCAAATGAAGCCAGATACAATTCTATCGTACCATCAGGATTCTCGGTGGCGAGACAGCCCTCACGTTGAAGAGCGTATACATTTTTCTTGAGGTCCTTGAAAGCATCCACCACAAAGTCTAACGCAAACAATGACTTTGTGCGTCCGCCGGGAAGGGCGCGAATCTTTTCCTTGCGAGGGACCACAATGCTCCCTTGCGCGTCAACTCTTCCATAAAAGATAAGCTCGTGATCCCAGAAGTCTTTAATGGCAGGGCTCCCAGATTCAGCAAATGCCAAAGCCTTATATTTACTTCTCTCGTAAAAAAGATCAGCCGCAGATGACATATCATTTGTCGCAAAAAAAGTATCTGGCACTGTTTAGCTCTCCTCGTCTTCACATCTGTTAGTATCTTGGGACCCGAAGCCTTCGCGTTCGCCGGAGTTGGCTCCGCTATTATCATAGCGAGCGTTTATTTTCATTTCGTACTGCCCATCCTCTAAGTAGCCACCTACATCAATAATGATGTGATATCCTCCAAGACCCATCAAGTTAGCGTAACTGCCCCCCACCGGATTATCAGTCGGAGGTGCCTCATCTGGAGAGCCAAGGGGGTACTCACTGGATTTGCTAAGCCCGTAGGGACTGATCCATATGTATTGACCGGGATAAAAGAAAGGGGCACCCACAAGGTCGAGTTCTACATCGTATACGTTAGAAAGCTGCTGAAAAGGATTATAGCCGTCTTCCAAGTAGCGAGCTTCTCTCAAAAATGGTTGCGTAGTTTTTGAAAACTTGGCAGTTTTTAAAACACCTCGATCCTCACCGAAACCAAAATGATGTATGTTCATTATTTGGTTCCATTGGCGCCGCGTCATCTCGGCAGGTATCCGATCCTTTCTAAATGCCCCCATACTGCCATCTTCCACTGTAATCACCAAATAGTGAAACTGCTCATATGCGGGCGTCTTACTACTGAGAAAAGCCATGGGCGTGACCGTGAATTTCTCTCCGTTAAACGCGCCTTGGAGCACCGACGTATCAATCAGATAGCGGTTCCCCGGAGAGTTGTTCACCCTCCACCAATCCACGGGATTGGCGCCGTCATCTCTGGGAGGCAAAGAAAGATAAGCGGTTCGTAGCTGACTTTTAGATACGGGACCTCCGCCATGCCAATAATAGTCGGAATTAATGGCGCTCATTATCACATCAGAAACAAGATCTCGCATAAATTGCAAAAGGGGGTAGTTTTTTCGACGCGTCTGTATGACCCGTTTGTTCCAAAAATTGCGAAACGACATCCATGCGATGGGTATATCACTCAAAAAGTAGGTTCGCATCCCTAAGTTCATCTGCGCCCCTCCCGTGGCGCCCAGAGCCCCCTCGTTCCATGTATTCACCCTTATAGTCCCCAGCAGAATCTGAATCTTTTGTGTGATATCGGGGCTCAAAGATGCGGTTCCCTCGTCGGGAAGCGCAACATTGGCGAAATACTCAATGATATGCCCCAACCTAACAAAAGGAATTGTGATCTCAGAGTAAACCGCCCAATCTCTCTCGTGATTGGGACCCTCTTCCACAAAGTCAGCCCATTGTTCCCGTCGAGCGTCCGCGCCCTCTTGTTCCATATCTTCACCCGACCATAATCCCGTATTATCGTTCGACAATGCAGTATCCATGGCGCCGCCCGAACCCGGCTTGGGGGCACCCAACCCATAAGGTCGCTGCTCGGAGTATCCAAATCGCCAACTCTGCTCAGGATCACCTTCTCTGGTGTTGGTGCCCCGAGCATATCGATCCAAGGCGTCTCTCGATACCGTAAGATGCTCTACTCTTGGATTATTGGATGAAGCAGCCCAGTTCCCAAAAGCTTGAAATTTAAAAGTTCTAATTTCATCTACAAGGCGACCATACATCTGCTGAAGATGTGTTTTGAACTCAGTATCGCAGCAAGTTTCTGCCACCTTCAAATCAGCTTTTAATTGCTGTAATATTTCATAGGGTGTCCCCTCAAAAATAAGATCGGTACCGCTGTTGGACTTCCACTCAGCCCACCAATTAGTTCTGCGACCGTCGTCTGGATGAATAGAAACATAACCACCGGAGTCTCCTTCATTCGACCCAAGAGCAAGCACATCAGCTTCTGGGTGACCCAAAATGCCCCCTAACCGAGCCCGATAATTGAGTTCCAATGTAAAGGTTCCGTCATCTTCAAATTGAAAATCATGATCAACGAGAGTTAAGAAGAGTCCCATTTGGGTATTATCCAGCAGCGCAAGCGTAGCACTGTCGAGCATTTTGCTAGAGTTTCCATCTTGAGAAGCCCACCCCAGAACAGCCTTAATCTCAAAATCTGGTGGACCCCTATAACGACGCCTGTTGGGAGCCTGCTGGTCGGCGCAGTCTTGTATGTCCGACTTGTAATCTAAAGCCTCCTCAGTATCAGCGTAATCAATTCTAGGCGTGGCTAAGGCGCCTGAAGATTGAGTCCCGTCTTGGGCGCCCGCCTTCTGTCTCCCTGCCCGATCAAAAAAATCAACAAAACGGTATTGAATATCTGATGCCTCTCCTGCTGCATTAATGGCTTTGCCGTGCCGTGTTCTCAGAAGCTCTGAAAAGTTCTGAAAATATAAAACGAGCTTAGCTTCAATATCGTTGCGAACTGTGGCGGGGTTAGAACCAATAAACTTGTATTCGAAAGATTTGATTCCTATTCCCGTGTCTGTGGAATCTTCTAGGATGTTTTTTAGCGCACCATCAGCACCAACAATGGTACCAGTGGTGCTAGGGAACACCATTTCTACTTCGCTGGTGGGCTCGCCATCCTCATCGTATTGAACCTTGTACAGTCGGATCATGGGCTGCAACAAAGATAGCTTATCGGGGGTGAGCTTCATAAAATCAAATGAACCGGGCACCCAAGTAAGTTTATTTATTGTCGCACAGTTGTCGTACCCGGCGTTGAGGTCAACCATTTTTGTATAACTGTTGTAGGCTGTGTGATCAAAGTCCGAAGCCCACCCTGATAGCGCCCCTATATTCTGCATCAGCCATGCCTGATCGACGGCGACTTGTTGAGCCCCATTCATTGCCGTGGAATAAGGGTTGGTCTTTTTTTGCAGATCCAAAATAGTCATCGCTTACTTCCTAAAGATTTCTAAAATGGTCTCTAGCGGTCGAGGGATAAATACGATATCTCCCACATTAACCAAGGCATCTGTAGGTCTCTTGTTATACCATGCGATCACCCACCAATATCCCGGCATACCATAAGACATCGCTGACAATTTTTCGTAGGAGTCGCCGATTGCCCATATGTGTTGTTCGCGCACCAGCATATTTCTCATTTCGGGGGTGATCTCGGGAAAAACAGGCGTCGTATATTGACGTATTTTCTTGACACCCCGCTTCTTGAAGACATTATCGTACATAGGGTCTTCATTGACTTTCATTGATCTGTTGTTATATCGTGTTCCCATTAGGGTTGTCCTCCCAGTGCGCCTTCGTCTGCTGCCTCAACCTCGCCGTTCATCACGGCGTCTAGTGCTTCTTGGTTGAACTCCGTCGTTTCCCCTGCACGCAGGGCGGCTTCCGCAGCCGCAGCCTCATCCGCAGCTTCATTGGCGGCGATGTCATCCGCAAAGATAGCCAGAGGAATGGGATCTGGAGCATACGCCTCCAGATTGGCTTTCGTCTTCTGTTGATATGGAAAATATGTAGGGTCGGCTCCACGCCAATCCCATTGCCCCGGTTTGGCTCCCTTCTTGAAGCCCAACTCGTGTTCGTGCAATACGGTAAACTCACAAGACAGATTTATAACTTTCGGGGCGAGACTTCCGGCTTGGGCTCCCACACCCACAATCGTTGGAGATGCCTGCCCCGGATGATCGCTCGCTGCATTCGTAGTCCCAGCAACTGGGTTATCGAAAAACCCTGCTTCCAGATCTGGCTCCACGCTCAGCCCTGAAAGAGTTCCAAGAAGCCCCGATGATACGTCGCCTCCGGCTTGCTTGGCAACCAAGTTAGCAAATTTAATACGAATCAAAGGAGATTTAGAAATAGAGTTTGCCCCATTATCTTCTGTGTAAACTGGATACAACATGCGCACCAGCCCCTGAACCATTGACAAATTTTGGTATCCGCTCGTAATACTGTCGGCGGGAATCGTCCAACTTAAATTCATTGTCCGACTGGTTCCTCGGAACGTCTGAATGGGGTCCATGCGCCCATAGACTTCTTCTGAGTTCCACTTCGAGTCATAATTGTCGGAAAAGCTTTCAAGAAATGCCATAAAGCTTACGGTGTTCCCTGTCGGGACATGCTGAAACATTAGCTGAGCGGCTGCTCCTCGGGCGTTGGCATACCCAATCGCTGGATCGGAATAGCCCGGTGTTACGGCGCTCCTAAAGGCAGCTTGCTCACTGTGAATTTGGTCGCCTACCTCTTTCGGCTCATTAGGGACACCCATTAACCAATTGGCGAATTCACCTGCCATCTTGCAATACCTCCATCAGTAATTAGCCTCAAAGTGGAAAATTCACCCTTCAAGGCTTAAAGGACGTGCTCGTTGGTCTTCTTCTGTGGCGTAAGCTTGTTCTTCATTGCATATCGCTTATCCAACACCTTGAACATCTCCCTGAGTGAGCCTTCTATGGCTACATCGACATCCACCTTGACCTCTTGGGGAGCGCCTTTTCCGCCTCCTCCCGCTGCCCTATTCATTGCCGCTGCCGCTGCACCCATAGGGGAATTGGCAACTGCGGCTGTCTGCGACATCGCGTTGGTATAGATCATGAGCTTTGCGCCGTTCATCGACTCAAGAGCCTCGGCAATCTTGACGAATTCCCCTGCTGTCCCTGCTAGGTCGCCGATTGATGAGATAAGCGTAGCCATACCAGTTGTCGCCAGTTGGATTCCAT
>CEUO01020468.1_pt1 | contig 11768 bp, 14 predicted proteins | sample 531391 | NCBI WGS metagenome assembly CEUO01 (sample SAMEA2622799, study PRJEB7988) | marine metagenome | isolation source: saline water (ENVO:00002010), including
GACAAAGTTGCTCCCATTTCAAACTGGAATACCTTGCAGTTGAAATCCTTGATTAAAGACATTTCAAAGTTCTATGGCATTGAGTTCCGTGAAGTTAATGAGGTCACGAGCGTTATGATGACCGAAGCTATTGGTCCCGCTAAGAAGAAGCATGGCATCAAGACTGGAGTCTACACCCCTACTTTTGAAGAGGTCATGGAGTTCAGTTCAACTCTACAATCATTCTTACAGCGATATCCAGAAGTCAAAACACACGTTGAAACTTTGTATGGCCAAGTTCGTTCGTGTTCTCGTCACGCTGGCGGCGTTGTTATTGGAGAAAATCTTAACCAACGAATGCCTTTAATTAACTCTGGTGGCGTACGCCAAACTCCATGGTCCGAAGGCCAGAACGTTCGACACTTAGAGCCTATGGGCTTTATTAAGTTTGATGTCTTAGGTTTATCGACACTCAAGATGATCGAAGGTGCTATCCGACATATTTTGGTTCGACACCACAATATCCCAGAGCCAACTTTTGAGGATATCCAAGCTTTCTATAACAAGAACTTACATCCAGACGTAATTGATTTCGATGATAAAGAAGTTTACAAGAACATTTTCCATGCAGGTAAGTGGGCCGGGGTGTTTCAATTTACTGAAACAGGCGCACAACGATTCTGCCAACAAGTAAAGCCGAACAACTTAATTGATCTTGCGGCTATTACCTCCATTTATCGCCCCGGCCCACTTGGTGCAGATGTTCATCTTGATTTTGTGGAGGCCAGAGAGAATCCTCAACGCCTCAAGTTCATTAACCAAGATCACGAAGATGTAACATCGGAAACATTTGGTTTTCTTATTTTTCAAGAGCAGATTGCGCTGCTGGCGCACAAGTTGGGTGAAGATATTTCCCTAGACGAAGGAAACATGCTTCGAAAGGTTTTGACCAAGAAAGGCACAGGCAAAGAAGCTAAGGTTAAAAACAAATTGCGAGCCAAGTTTGTTAAAGGTTGCGTTAATAAGGGCTTACGGAAGACGACAGGTGATCGTCTATGGGATACTTTCGAGTATTTCTCCGGGTATGGTTTTAATAAATCTCATGCAGTTTCTTATTGCATCATTTCATATCAGTGTGCTTGGTTGCTTAACTATTATCAAGTCGAATGGCTGGCAGCATTCTTGGATAAGGAGCCAGAGTCTCGAAAAGAGAAGGCCATCAACGTTGCAAAATCTTTTGGACTTGGAATCAAGGGGCTGGATGTAAACTCTTCAGGTCGCGTGTGGGAAATTTCAACAGATGGGAAGATGCTGATCCAACCTCTGTCTTCGATAAAGGGCTTGGGCGATGCAGCAATTGATCAAATTGTAAAACACCGACCATTCAATCAGGTCGAAGAGTTCCTATTTCACGATGAAATTATATACTCTAAGTTGAACAAGAAGGCTCTGGACGTATTGTGTCGCGCAGGGGCCATGAAGGTCTTGGAAGACAAAAGGTTTACAGGCGGAAAACATTTCTGGTCGGCTGTCTGTGTTGACCGCCCCAGAAAGCAAAAGAATCTAGATGAAAATATCGAGACGTATAAACCAGAGGGTGATTTTTCTGACGAAGAAAAGATTAGCTATCAAGTAGAGTTGACGGGAGTGTTTCCATTCAATCGTGTTATGAAAGAAGATCTATACAAACAGTTGAACGACAATCATATCCCCGCAATTGCGAACTATGATCCCCAGCTATGTCAAGCTGTCTGGTTTATTCCGCGTAATGTTATTCCAAAGAAAACAAAGAATGGCAAGCCTTATTGGATTCTTGAAGTCATTGATGATACGAACTCTTTAACAAAAATTCGCTGTTGGGGGATTCAAGAGTATGATAGGATTTACGTCAATCGACCATATATGGCTAAGCTAGACTACAATGATAAGTGGGGATTTTCGACCCGAAGCCTTCGAAGAAATTTTCGAATTTTAGCTTGACATGTTCCCCGTTAGGGGTTATAATATATAATAGATAATAACAGGAGGTAGTATGAAGTTCACAAATGTGATTACTAAAATTGATTTCTCGGATGAGGATTTACGACAAGCTCTGGCTGACTATGTTGATTTTTATCACCATAAACCCGAATTAGCCCGCAGCATTCGCGAAAAATCATTTACTCGATGTCAGTCAGAGTCGGGAAAGTTTAGCATCAAAGTAAAGACGGGGGCCTAAATGTTGAATGTTGATGTCATTGTCGGAATTCAACATGGCGATGAGGGCAAAGGGAAAGTCACGCATTCGTTATTAGAATCTGGAAACTATACGCACTGTGTCAGGTATAATGGTGGTTGCAACGCTGGCCACACAATTTACCACAAAGGGACAAAGTTCGTAACACATCATATTCCAGCTGGCGTGTTTTTTGGAATCAAAAGCATCATTGGGCCGGGCTGTGTCGTTGACATTGACAAGTTCAAAGAAGAGATTAAGATGCTAAATGACGGGGGGATTAGAACAGAGGGGCTGGTATTTATTGCAGAAAACGCCCACATTATCACGGAACGCCATCGATGGAAAGATTCTGAAGAAATTAAAATTGGCACTACCCGAACTGGTAATGGCCCATGCTATTCTTCTAAATACGCCCGCGACGGCTGGCCAGCCAAATCTGTTAGTGAACTCGCGCCCTATTTGATAGACATGTATGAAGAGTTCTATTACAATAGTCCTCAAGCGGAGATTTTGTGCGAAGGCGCTCAAGGTTTCGCACTGGACATTGATTGGGGTGACTATCCCTATGTTACGAGTAGTCATTGCACCACAGCAGGTGCTCTCCTGAATGGCTTTCCACCATCCTCTATTCGCAGGGTATTTGGCGTTGCCAAAGCATACGAGACTTATGTAGGATCAAAAAAGTTTCAACCAAAAGGCAGGGTTTTCGAGGCGATTCAAAAACTCGGTAACGAGTTTGGTGCCACTACTGGTCGACCTCGCCAGTGTAACTGGATTAATCTTGTGCAAATGCAGAAGGCTTGTCGGATGAACGGGGTTACTGACTTGATTATCAATAAGGTTGACATCTTGGAGCAAGTTGGCCGCTGGACTGCTTATGTCGGCTCAAGAGATGACGCCAGCATGATGACCTTTATGAATAAAGAGCAATTTTGTGACTATGTTGAATACTATTTCGATGGCATTGATATCATCTTTTCTGGAAACCCAGAGAGAATCTAATGAAGTATCGTCACCCTGTCTTAGATCTTCATGGTGAGAAGCATGAGTCAGCTGACTATCTTATTGAAAAATTTATAACCGATAACTTTGATAATTTGCCCGTTCTTGTCATTACGGGATATTCTAGTTTCTTTATTGATAAGACAAAGGAAATAGTAAAAAGATATAATCTTTTTTGCTATAAACAATACCACCAAAACGAAGGCTGTTTTGTAATATTAGAGAGTCCTTGGTTTAATAAAGGAGAAAAAAGATGAAATACCATAACGCCATGGTCGCTGCCCTTGCTTTGGGGTGCTATGTGCCACAGGCGCCCGACATATATCACACTCATGTATCCTGCCACTGGAACCAAAGCGAGCAGGGTTATGTTTGGGTATTTCAGGCATGGGTAGACCATCCAGCACCCGGAGGATATGTCACTGATGTCGCTGTTCATCTTTCGGATACTGATCAATCAGCACTGTTAGCTTTAGAAAACCAAGAAGGTCCATACTGGGAATCTGTATATTCAGAGAACGAAACCGGCCTAGTATGTGGTAGGTTCTATTCAGTTTATTTCCTTGCTTTTGACGAACTTAGTAATTCAGATGCAGAAAAATTTTATTATCAGCAATTTAACCCTTGACAACAATAGCCAATCATGCTATATTAATAATACAAACAAACAGGAGTGTAACACACAATGATGAGTGGTTTTGAGATTTTTGAAAACGTAGTTGAAATTCATGCAGAAGAAAATGAAGTTGAGGCTACATCCAAAGAAGAAAAGATGGTTGAGTATGTTCGGAGCTTGAAGGCTCTTGAGGATGCTATGGAGCCGTTTAAGGAGCAAAAGCGAGAACTGAAGCAAGAGTTCAAAGAACAGGGCTGGCTAACGGGGGATGAAATTTCCATGACAGTAAAGGCATATCGAATGATGAAGTCGGAAAACTTTGACTTCGATGAGTTCACAAAAATTTATGAATCTCTTGCTAAACTTACAGGACGTGCATAATGATTTTAGAATACTATCGTACTCGCCCCGATGCGCTCCCGCCAACTAGAGCAAACCCATCTGATGCTGGCTTGGATGTTCGTTTTAATCCGGACGACGGAGAACTTAAAGGAGTCTATCTTGAACCGGGAGAAAGCAAACTGTTCTCAACCGGGCTGAAGTTTGGAGTTCCTCATGGGTACATGCTTGAGGTAAAAAACCGCAGCGGAAACGCCTCAAAGAGAAGTTTGCTTGTCGGAGCCTGTGTTGTAGATTCGGGATATGACGGAGAAGTCTTCGTTAACCTGCATAATGTAGGCACGAGAACACAGTTCATCGAGCGCGGCATGAAAATTGCTCAAATCGTGATGGTACCAGTTGTTCATTTCCGCGCCCTTGAGACAACGCGCGACAATCTCTATGATTGGTATCCAATTACCATGAGCGACCGTGGCGATGGCGCGCTGGGTTCGACTGATAACAAAAAAGCAACAAAGCACGTCGACCCATTCGATATGCCATCAACTCCCCGTAACTGGGAACTCGGAGATTCGCAAAAATGAAACTAAAAAAGTGTCTATCTTATGATGATGTATTGTTGGTCCCTCAATTTTCAGACATTGTTTCTAGAAAGGAGGTTGATTTACGCTCCGCTCTGGATCAAACTAGGACTCTTGAGCTTCCAATAATCTCGTCTCCGATGGACACGATTACAGAAAGCAGAATGGCAAATGCCATGTCCAAAGCCGGCGGGTTGGGTATAGTTCATCGTTATAATTCGATAGAAACCCAAGTCCAAAAGGTCCACCAAGTTCAAAATATTGAACGAAGGGCCGCCGCGATAGGCATTACTGGAGATTGTATTGAGAGGGCCCAAGCCCTATACGATGCTGGTGTTAGAATTTTTTGTTTGGATGTGGCACACGGACATCATATTTTGATGAAGAGGGCTATAGAAAAAATCAAAGCACTTTACGAAGACATCCACATCATGGCCGGTAACGTGGCCACCAAAGAAGGATTTGAGGATCTTTCTCTCTGGGGAGCCGACTCAATCCGGTGCAACATTGGGTCTGGCTCTATTTGCTCAACGCGAATTCAGACGGGCCACGGCATGCCGGGACTACAGACAATTTTTGAATGCCTTTCGGCTGATGTCTCCCGCGACGTTAAAATCATCGCTGACGGCGGAATTAGGAATAGTGGAGATATTGTAAAAGCTCTGGCAGCCGGCGCAGATTTTGTCATGGTCGGGTCTCTTCTTGCCGGCACTTTGGAGACTCCGGGTGAAGTCATCTATTCTTCCGATGGTACTCGCAGGAAGATATATAGAGGTATGGCAAGCAAAGAGGCGCAACATAAGTGGAGGGGAAAGCACAGTTCAAATGAGGGCATATCCACAACAGTCCCGGCAAGAGGTCCAGTAAGGGAAATTTTAGAAGATTTGGACAACGGTATTCGAAGTGGCTTATCTTATTCTGGCGCAAGGAATATTTTAGACCTACAAGTAAAATCTGAATTTATTGTTCAAACATCCTCTGGACAAGCAGAAAGCAGGACGCATATTCTTTTAGGGAAATAGTTAATAGTATGGAATATGGAAAGCTTAGTAAGAGAATATCTTTTATCGATACTGATAAAAGAAACGCAGATTTTCTAATCAGGCTAAAGCATGACGGATTAACGAAAACAAAGTTCTTCCAAATGATATTGACAGGATATTTAGAAAGAGACGAGGATATAGTCAGATTTATTAAAAAACAAGAGGAGTCCTCAAATAGTAAAAGTAAAAAACAAATTACACAAAAACTTGAAGAAAAAGGAAAAGAGTCAAAAAGAAAATTCGGATTAGATAGTAGTGATATAGAAAATATATTTGATTTACTAGAAAAAGAGAACCCAGATCTATAAACTTTGGCTTTTTTAAAAAAACAGAACTATTTATTAAGTGAAAAACTACCATTTTGTACAAATGGTTGCGGGAGATAATATTATGAGCAAGAAGCTTTTAAATGAGACCACTATTCGTCGATTCGCGGCACTGTCCGGAATCAGAGCTGATGTTGTATCTAACTTTATTAATGAGTCAGATTGGACAGCAGCACCTGAAGGAGTGGTAAGTGAAGAAGAAGAGGAAGAAGTTGAAGCCGAGGAAGTTGAAGGTGACGAATCCGGTGAAGAAATGGAAATGGACATGGAAATGGACGCCGAAGAGCCAGAAGGTGATGAGGACATGGAAATGGACATGGAGTTGGGTGACGAGGAAGCCGGCGAAGATGATGACGCCGAAGGCCTTGTCAAATCAATTGTGGACCAAATTCAACAATTAGCTGGAATGGCCGGCGTTGAAATGGACGTTGAAGAACCGGAAGGCGAAGAAATGGACATGGAAATGGACATGGAACTTGGTGATGAAGAAACACTTGAAGAAATTCTTGATGAAATCTTGTCTGAAGAAGGAACTCTTGAAGAAGAAGTTGATGAAGAAGATGAAGAAGAAGCGCCAGCAAGCCGCGATTCCTATATGCAAGAAGATCTAGTTCAAGAAGTTCTCAAAAGAGTTAAAACCCGCTTAGCTCAACTTTCAAAAGAACAGTAAAATTTTACTTTACCCCCCAAACAATACCTCGACATACTTTCGTTGCCGGGGTATTTGTGTATATAGGACTTAACATGGCGACTTGGACAATATTTATTCTGGGAACTATCCTCGGCTACATGGTATCCAGAGCAGTTTCTACTGTGAGGAGTGCTACTTTAGATATAAAAATGTTCAGAATAGTGGAGCTATATTGCTTGCAAATGCTGACTTTATGCTTGGAAGATAGAGTCTTTATAAAAGAGGCAAAGTACAGGGTCATGAGGGCAAATTCAGAATTTGGAGAAAACCAAGCAAAAATTTCTAAAAATGAAGATGAATATAATCTATCTCTGTGGAAGGATAATGTCATCAAACACATGATATCGATCTATCCTCCTCAATATAAAAAAATTATTAAATATAGAGATTGGAAGGGGGCTATGGCGTGGTTGAACTATTATATGCAAAAAAATAGTTGACAATCATATTATAATAGATTATAATTAATAGTATAGTCGGAGAGATTATGAAAGCAGTTGCATGGAAAGAAAGAAAAGTAAAAGATAAATTTATGTATATTCTCCAAGTGGATGGCATATCTGGCGTCCGCGAAGAAAATAGAATAATAAAAGAGTTGCCAGACTGGGAAGCTCGCGGTGAAGGCTACGATTCTTCCGCCAAAGTCAAGACAATAATCTTTAAATCATTTTTTGATAGCGAAGATGAGTGGAAGTCTTGGGCCCGCGCATTCCCTTATCAATTGGTGGAAATCGGCAAGAGCGGGAAGGAGAAGCCCTACAAGTTAGGCTTGGATTACATTAACTCACCTAGACGGAGAAAATAGATGTCTGAACAAGAGCAGGAAGAAAACACAAATCAAGATGGCGAAAGCCAAGATGAGGCCCTCTCGGCCCCACCACCCATGCCCGCCGACCCGCGAGCAGTGGGGATCTTTCAGGATATTGACGAGAAGAAAACGGAAGAAATTATCTATGCCTTGACTCTGTATGCTGCCGATAGCGCGGAGCCTATAGAATTCTACGTTTCCACTAATGGTGGAAGCGCAACGGACATGTTTGCCATGTATGATTATATCCGGACGCTTAGGGGTGATATTGATATTTGCACTTATGGCCTCGGCAAAGTTATGTCGGCTGGCGTTCTCTTATTAGCCTGTGGCACACCGGGCAAGAGAAAAATCGGAAAATACTGTCGCGTAATGATTCATTCTGTCATTGGCGGTAACGTCGGTGCTCTTCATGATTTGGAAAACGAAATGCAGGAAATACAAAAAATACAGGATATGTATATTGAGGCTCTGTGCGCCGACACAAAATTTACAAAAAAGAAATTAAAAGACATGATATCGAAAAATGTCAATGTTTATTTATCAGCAGAGGAGGCAGTAAAGTACGGTATTGCTGACGTTATAGTATAGGAGGTAAACAAACATGTCAACCATCAAAGGGCTGCACGCCCAGATAATTGCAAATAAGATAAAAAAGATTATGGATGAAAAGGGGTACTCCTTTTTTGAAAAAGGCAAGTTTAATGTTAACATTGTCGGTGTGCGTTCATCCAGTAGGGAGTCAAATTTATTTGATGACTGCTTGTTATTGGTCTACAAAAACAAGAAAGATAAGTGGGAAGTGCAATCTTCAGTTATAACGACAGATCCGGGCGAAAAATATCTCGTTAATCCAATTAACGATAAGGGCACAGCTATTCTTGTCCCGAATCAATATAGGGGAGTTTATCAGTTAGATACTCACGCTAGGAACAATGGCCGCTTTGCTCACGAAGCTTTGTGTCAGAGAGGTGGAAAAGTCCAAGTATGGAGAGACAACAACAGAGACAACATTTTAAATCACGAGCCCGAAACAGATGAAGAGGGCTGGTTTGGGATCAACATCCATCGCAGTAAATCATCTGTCGCGGCCGATTATGTGGGTTCGTATTCTGCCGGCTGCCAAGTTTTTAAGAACAGCACAGATTATAAATTATTTTTAGATGTAATCAAGAGGGCCAAAAGTTTGTATGGAAATAGTTTTAGTTATACTCTCTTGGAAGAAACTGATTTTGAGGACTAATTAGTATTATGAATGAATTAGAAAATTTAATAGAAGAACACTATTCAAAAAAACAAAGTAACAAGTTTGGATTCAAAGATCTAATCGACTTAGTTGAGTCTCTGTATGATGACTTTACTCCGCTTCTCAACGAGAGGAAATCTCCCTCCCGATCTACCAAGAGCATGAATGTTGAAATGTCTTTCATTCCCGAAATCAATGTTAGTGAAATGGGTTGGTCAGATGTCTCTACAAACGAGGCTGGGGAAATTATTAAAGGCCCACAACGCCGCTTGTTGGAGGATTATCTAAGTAATATCTCCGGAAACACTCTATCTGAAAAGATTGCCAGTCTAGAGTCTTTCTACGAAAATGGTGATCAAACCCTCTTAGATGACGCAGAAAACCGTTCTGAAGTAATTAAGAAGGTTATGTCTTATCTCGTTTTCTACAAGACTCTAACAAAAGTTATCACAAACTTTAATGCATCCTCAGCCGGCTTCAGTTTTGAATCATTTTTGGCAACGCTGCTGGATGGAAAGCAGATTCCCGCATCTGGGGCGGGCACAATCGCTGACTTTACTACGGGAGAAAACATTCCGATTAGTCTCAAGTTATACGCTGAAAAATCTCTCCAAGTAGGTGGCAGTTATGTTGATTTAGTAAATGACTTGGTTAATCCTAAGTTTAATCACCCCGGCATGAGATATGTTGTTTGTACTAAAGATCTGCAAGGCAAGGGCTTAGAACAAAATGGATCGATTAAGTTCTATCAGTTTGATATTGATGTAAACAATGTTGCCAACATTATTGGCGTAAGCAGTGAAAAATCAGCAAAATGCATTAGGATTCCTCGCGCAATTGAAACAGCGGATGCAGATTATGATATCAATACGACGCTTCCCTCTTCCAGAAACATGCCGAGCATCGAAGATTTAAGGAAAATCTATGAAGATAATGTTCGAAAAAATCTGAAGGCACTCAAGTCAACTCTGCCAGAAGAAGAACTTAGAATCATTTTAGACAGAATCGGCTGGGGTACAAATGAGGAATCCTTTAAGGAGGCCGATCCGGCTCGCTTCGGTGGTGTGTCTCAAGGTGTCGTTTTTGGAATCTCCAAGACCGATAGGACCAAGATGGCCAACCTCCTTATGCCAGATGCCCAAAGCGAGGCTGACTTGAAAGCGGCCACTGGAATTTCAAATAAGACAAACCTCGTTTCTGTATTTACAAAAGCCAACGACGATCTTGTCGCCCAGTTCACAAGAACAAAACTTAGTGGAGAAAGGGCAAAGCAATTAGCTGCCATGGCCAAATCTGGAGAATTCTTATCCCCCGAAGATTCGGTGAAGCTATATAACACATTATCTGAAGATATGAAAAGGGTGGCCCTAAAGAATTCTTTGGGATATTTAGAGTCTTATCAGTGGCACTTAAACAGAACACAGGCTACAAATACTTCTGCACCACTAAACGCAGAATATCAAGGCGAAATCCAAGTAGGTACTCAAGCCGTAGTGAAGTTGTTGGATGATGTTAGAGACCTACTAAACCAACAGGTATTTCAGATTTTCAGTTCTTTGAAATCTTTATCTGATAATCTTAACTCTTATTTTGCTGGCGGTCTTGCTGACGATAGACGAGCAGCGGGCGCAATTGATGACGCGCAACAGATCGAAGCAAACACTGTCGAAATAAAAGATCAAAAATAATACTTGACACATAGTACAAATGTGGTTATAATATAATATAGTCAAAAAGAAAGAGGTGTAATTTGACAAAGCATTATGATTCTGGTTCTAGCATGAATCAAAAGATTTTATCTGGCGTTAACATTCTTGCAGATAATGTAGCATCTACACTAGGGCCTCGCGGCCGAAACGTGATTCTGCAAGAGAAAGGTAAGCGACCTATTATCACTAAGGACGGAGTAACTGTGGCGGAGTTTGTGGATCTCGAAGATCCATTCGAGAACGCCGGAGTTCAGATTATTAAACAAGCAGCGGCCCAAACTAATCTCGATGCTGGTGATGGAACAACAACTTCTACGGTATTATCTCGCGCCATCTTAAACGAGGCTCAAAAGTATATTTCATCTGGCATCCCGCCAATTGAGCTTCAGCGAGGCATTGAACTAGCCGTTGATGCAATTACTGAAGAATTAAAGTCCGTCGCTCGCCCTGTGATGTCCGAAGAAGATATCAGCCACGTAGCGACCATTTCAGCCAATAATGACAAGACCATCGGGTTTTTGATTGGCAAGGCAGTCGCCGCCGCTGGTAAGGACGGAGCAATTACTGTAGAGGAAGCCCGGTCTATGAAAACAAGCCTTGACCTAGTAGAAGGCTTCCGAATGGACGCTGGCTATGCTGCTTCTGCTTTTATTACTGATGAACGACGACGCGCGGCCACTTATGATGACCCTCTCTTACTTGTGACGGATGAGAAGATTGACCGCGTTCAAGACATTATGCACATCCTAGAACTTGCTGCCAGAGAGTCTCGCCCTCTTATCTTTATTGCAACAGAGATTGAAGGTCAAGCATTGGCCGCTATGATTATGAACGCTATCAAAGGAACTCTAAAGGTAGCAGCTATCAAGGCTCCGCGATATGGCGAAGAGCGTAAGAATATCTTGCAAGACTTGGCAACTTCCACCGGCGCAACTTTTATCTCTCGCTCTCAAGGCAAGAAGCTGCAAGACGTAAAGCTCGTAGACTTGGGAACTTCAGACCGAATCGATATTACCCGATACCAAACTACGATTGTTGGAGGCAACGGAGATCAAGACGAGATCGAAGTACGATTAAACAATCTGCGAGAAGATTTAACTAGAGAAGATAGTCTAAATGAGTGTGAAAAGATTCAAGACCGAATCGCACGTTTATCTAGCGGTATCGCAATCATTCGCGTTGGCGCGTCAACTGAAGTAGAGATGGTTGA
>CEUO01041455.1_pt1 | contig 11764 bp, 9 predicted proteins | sample 531391 | NCBI WGS metagenome assembly CEUO01 (sample SAMEA2622799, study PRJEB7988) | marine metagenome | isolation source: saline water (ENVO:00002010), including
TGGCTGTATGAATATTTTGAACAGTCAGTGCGCGACAAGGGTGGGGAGGCTGCGCTGGATGGGCTGCGCGAGTTCGGCATGGAAGTTCGCCGCATAGAATCTGGCCCCTTGAGCAGCGTTGGCGCGACCATTTATCGTTCGCCTGCTTACATTTTGAGAGCATGGGGCGTACGCGCCGCTGTAGACGCTTACAGAATGCGGTTTGACCATGGAGAAACCAGAAAGCGTTTCTGGTCTGCCGTCAATTATCACGTCTTTGATAGGCGTGGGCCGCTTTTGGAAACTATTGACGCATTGGGCCGCGAAGCAGCTGGGATTAAAGAGTGGCAAACTCTTCCAGAATTCATGGGGGCGAGCAACCCCGCAAATTACCTGTCTGCTGCTGGTGGCGCTGAAGATAGGTTCGCTGCAAGCATAGAGCACGGTGCGCTTGACCCAATTTCTGGCTTGCGTATTGGCAACGTCAAGTTGTCAGATGTCACTGCCTTGACCGACCAGGTTGCCCAAAAAACCAAACAAAACCCGCTTGTAGTGTTTCACGATTTTGAAGCGTACATGCTGTTGCAGTCTGCAAACGAAGACGTTGAACGCGCTTACAGCATGATGTCTCGCATTGTCGAAGCGCTGGACAACGCTCAAGATGCTTACATGCAAGAGCAACTTGCAATTTCGCAAATCGAAAAAATCAATGCAAACATTGCCTCTGTCAGAAAACAGCTTTCAGATGTCGAAAAGCCAAAGGGGGTACTCAAAACCGCTGCTGACATTGCCTTGGGCCGCCAAACTCAAGATGAAATTGCCGATCTCGGCAACCAGCTTGACGTTTTGGACGAGCAGCTTGACCAGGCGCAAATAAATAGTGCCCATTTTGCTGCTGAGATTGCTTCGTTTAACAAAACCATTAATTCGCTTACCAAAAAGCTGGGCTACAAAGAAGGCCGATTCCTGTTTGTTAATGGGAACCGCGACAAGCAGGTCAAAAAAGTCCGCAGGGTTATTGAAGACCGCGTCAGGAACGTCATTGGGGTTTCCAAGGGCCGCCAATCAGACGCAGTGCAGCTGGCCGAATACAGCAAACGAGTAGCAACTTCCGAATTCCAGGAACGGTATTTGAATGCTGAAACTATTGAAATTTTCAACGAAGCTGCACGTATATGGCGAAAGCTTGCTGATTTGCATGTGCTAATGCCTTTGATGCGAACCAACCGCATTTCTACTGAGCTTTATTATGAATTGACACAAGGCCCAGATGCGAGACAGCTTTACACTGCCATGCATCGCAAGCTGGGCACGGGTTCTGGACGTGAAGTGTTTAACACAGAAGAAATGCACCAGTCCCGAAACACCATCAACAAGAATTGGGCAAAGGGCCAAAATCTCCCACGGTCTGCGCGTAAGGGCAGTTCCGAACTGATTGTCAGCCCAACAGAGATTCTTATCAAGATGGCTCAAAAGGCTGACTGGGAAGCTCAGCGCAACCTTATGTTGAAGTCAATGCTCAACCTGGTTGGGCGGATTACAGAAGAGTCTCGGGGGGCAATGAAGGAGTATGGCCACGCTGCTGCATTCACGGTCACTGATCTTCCGCAGCAAACCGAACTCTTTTATCAAACCCAGGAAAAAAATGATAACACTGTAGAAGTGTTCGTTGAAGAAAACGGCAAACACAAGGTTTTGTATTACACCTCCAGCGACCCACGCGTATTGGAAGTTTTGAACAATTTGCAGCCCCAGTTGATGCCGGGGCTTTTGATGGCAAACAATCTTCGCCAAGCATTCCAGGCGCTTATTACCAACACGCTTCCGTTTGCGGTGCGCAACCGGTTCCGTGACGCAATGGACCGTGCAATCAAATCTTTGGCCACAGGTAGGCCAATATGGGATGTCGCTCTAGCGCCAACAGAGTCGTTTATTACGCCCCGAATATTGGCCGAAAGCGCCGCAAAAGGGATTTCGCCAAAGGAAACGCAAACGTATCAAGAATATCTTTTGGACGCTGAACGCTTGACCGCAATAGGCGGCAGTCAAATTGGTGTTTACTTTGGCTTGCGCGGCGGCAAGCTTAGGTACGAAAAATTCCTAATGGAACAAATTCTTGCATCTGCAAACGAACGCGCAACTGGCGTCAAGTTCATTTGGAATACCACTAAACGCCTTGAGCTAAATTGGAGAGAGTGGAAGAGGTCCGGCGAAGTCAAAAACCGCGTTGCCGAATTCAGGCGAGTTCGTGACATGCTTATGAAAAAGCATAAACTTTCTAGATACGACGCAGAACTGGAAGCAATGCGGGCAAGCCGAGAGTTGGTTGATTTTGCTGTTGCTGGGCAACATATGAAGCTTCTTTCAGCAATTATTCCGTTCTTTAATCCGGCGTTGCAGGGTTTGCGTGCATCTGGACGAAGCCTTCGTCGTAACCCCGCCACGTTTGGCGTCAGGCTTCTGACGTATTCCATTTTGCCGTCCTTGATCACTTACTTTTGGAACATGGCGTTTGGCGCAGAAGACGAATATGACCAACTTGAGGATTGGCGCAAATCTTTTGCGTGGAACTTGCAGATTCCATTTGCGGCACCTGGCACGTTTTTGGCCATTCCGAAGCCGTTTGAATTGGGAGTGCCTGGCACGTTTGCCGAAATGGCCCTTATGTGGGGGCGCGGCAAAAAAGACCCATTTAGTGCCGCTTCTGAATCTTTGACTCAGTTGCTTGGGCCTTTTGGCAATCTGCACAGATCCGGCGCTGGCCCATATTCAGGCGTTGCGGCAAATCTGTTTAACCGAGACCTTTTCTTTGAGTCAAATATTGTGCCTCATTATGAGGCGCAAAAAGACATGCGTTACAGAGACTTGTCTGGCGTGCCAGAGCACAGCTTCTCTCGAACTCATGTTGCGCAAATCATTACGCAGATTGTTAGTCTTAACCCCGTACTCCCAGGCGCTGCTACGCCAGAAAGTGGGGAACTGGACCCACGAACAGTTCAGTCTGTGTTTAGGTCTACTGCGGGCATCAAGGGCCAGCAGGTAGCCAAGGCATACGAACTTGCTGCCAATCCAGATCGCGATTTCAGCGATTACTGGAAATTCTTCATGTATAACATTGGTGGCCTGGTTCAAGATGACACACGGCCTGCCAAGCGCGCAATTTCGAAGTTTTACGAAACCGCAGCTAGAATGGATTCATTCCCAGCAGAACAGCGACAAATCATTAACAGCTACATTTCCCGCTGGGAACGCGCCAGAGATAGAGGCGACTACAAACTTCAGCAAAATATTGGCAGAGAATTGATTAGCAAAATCAACAAGTTCAACGATCAGAATTTGAAGAAATTGGAAGCAAGGAGTAGATAAAATGCCACGGCCACGCAAAGATCCAACTGAATCTATCCGAATCCGCACGGACACAAAGGCAACGGTCAAGGCAGTTGCCGAACACTTTGGTGTGCCTGCCGTAGATGCTATTGGCATGATCATTGAGCGATTTGCCAGTCTTACGGAGGCGGAGAAGGCGGAATGGCTTGGGCGCAGAGAAGAGGCTGTAGAGCCCAAGGTGGTTAACGGCATGGTGTTGGGCAGTTACCTGCAAAACAAGTTTGCCGAATAAAAAACCCCCTTCGCCACTGATGCAGCGAAGGGGGAAGGGGGAAAAGAGAAGAGTCTTTTTACTACTCGCGGGGGAGAAGCTGCGCCACGCGCCACCAGTCAAGCGTAAGGGTCTTGGTAACACCTTCGCCAGTCTTGGTGGTAGCAAGCAGGCCCATGTTCACCGAGTCTGGGAACGTAGCTGCTGCAATGTTAGTGGCCGTAACCGAAGTAGCGGTTTCTGCGCCATTCACGTAGAAGCGAATCTGCTTACTATCTTCTTCTGCGGGATCGTAGACAAAGCCAAGCTTGACGTAAGTGTCAGCCACAAGCGTGTGAACGCCAGTTTCAACAGCCTGCTTGGTCTCGCTTCCCTTCTGGTAAACCGTGCCCACAGCAGTGGGACTAGCCGTCAGAACGTGAAAGCCAATTGCATCCGCAGTTGCAACAAGGTCTGCACTGTTATCTGCAAGGAAATTTACAAGCATGTCTGCTTCTGCGGCAAGGCCGACAAAAATACCCATGTCTGCAATCGAACTTACCTTGACCCGGCATTCAAACCAAAGTTTTGCAGCTTCGCCAGCCGCGTCAGAGATGTGAACCAGGTCAACAGAGGTGCCAAGCATTGACTGGTCGTTGTCAGTGCCGCCAGAAGTAACAGCTACCCGTCCGTTGAGTGTGTCAACAACATAAACAGGAGCGTTGTCGCCAAGGCCCTGATAGCCATCGCCATTCTCGATGTTGGAAACAAGGAAGTTGTCAAAGTGGTGAATGCCGACACCGGGGTCGTGCATCATTTCAAGAGTAGGACAATCAGCCCAAATAATCGGGCTGGGCCCGACAGTCGTGTCGGTTGCGTCCTTGTACTGAGTGTAAGTAGGCATGTGTTCCTCGTCTTTCTATCAGTTGCTGTAGGAGCTAGTTGCGAGGATGAAGTTACGACGCCTGTCGGTACACATGAGGTTCATCGTGCAGTCCACAAAGGTCTGGAACACGGTGTGCTGGTTGGGAGCGGTCGTGGGACCATCTTCCTTCATGTATTCACCGGACAGGAACACGGGCTTGAACACGCCCCAGTTGATGCCGTAAATCGGATCACCTGCGGTGTTCTCAAGGTGCGGGACCCAGGTCACGGGGACCTGACGGAACAGCAGCTTGCCATCCTTCGACGCGATGTCGTTGCCAAGGTTGTCGTTCTGGGATTCCAGAACTTCTTCCAGGGGGCCAATCACGTTGTAGTTGGTGTAGTAGCCGTAGCGGGACCCAGTGTTGTAGCTGGGAATGTCCACGGGAGACTTGAACTGGGTAAAGGTCGCTGCCTTACGCCAGTCACGAATCAGGTCAGTCGAACTGACTGCGGCGTAACGTGCCGAGTAGTTCTTCCAGTTCGTGTAAGTGCTGGGGTTGATATCGGCAACGGTAGAGCCGTAAGCCGCACCACCGGTAAAGCCTTCATCGCTGCCACCACTGGTAATCCAGTACTTGACGCCATAAAGCTTTTCGGTGTCGGATGCGCTGTCCGGGCGAGCCCAGAAGCGGGTTTCCATGTGCTTGGCAAGGTCGATCATTGCGTCTGCACGACGAATGCGGACGAGTTCGACAATGCGCGCAGGATCACGGTTCATGGCAACTTCGCGACGTTCAATCGCGTAGTTGGTCGTGAGGTGACGCCACGGGGCAGACGCAGTCTGCATGACATCACCGACGTTCACGGAGTCAACCGCAAACAGACCGGTATCCTTGGCTGCACCACTGGTGTCAACCATCACGTTCCACTGAATCCCATAGCCGCTCTGATAAGAAACCTTTTCAGACTGGAGAATGCTCGGAAGAGCAACGTACTCCTGAATATCCGTAGCAATCTCCGTCCAGCGAAGCTTGCCCAGATCCTTCTGGGTCACCTTGATCAGATCAGCAATGTCATCGGCCTGAAGAATAGCCATTTGCTAACCTCTATTCAAAAGTCTCTGAGACTGAACCGAGCAAACCGCGCTCCCTCATAAGCTCAGCCACACTCTTTTCCGCCTGCTTGCGAGGGTCGAGTTTGCGGCCTGTTCGCTTGGTTGGGCGAGCAGTCTTCTGGTTCTGGCGTTTTGCCATCTTAGAGTTAATTTTCTTTTCAACACGCTCTTCAAGCTGGTCGGAAAATGATGTTTCGACCGCCAGCTTGACAAGCTTGGCTGGGCTCGGAACGTCCTTGCCCAGTTTCTTGTATCCAGCCCGCAACACTTCGATCTGTTCAATCACTTTGTTGCGGTTGGACAGTTGGGTTTTGTCGCCAAGCAGGGATGTCGGCCCTTCGCCAACCAGGTCGGAATATTGATCATCGACCATGGTAAAAAGATCATCTTGCGATGTCTTCTGGATATGGGCTTCCAGCTGCTCAATCTTGGAGTAAAGGCCCTTACTGACTTTTTCGAGCGCTTCGAACTGAGCGACAATGTCAGGATCGTACGCGTCTCGGTCAATAGTGGACTTGTAAGTATCGCCAGCAGGAATTTCCTGAGTTTCTTCTGCTGGCTGCGTTGAGTTGCCTTGCTTTTTAAGGAGAGCAAGGGCTTTCTTCAGAGATTCAGGGTCACTCTGGAATTCCGCAAGCGACTCGTCATCGATACCTGCGGCTTTTGCCTCTTCAAACACAGGATCTTCAGCCAGGTTAGTACCGGCCTCGATAACCTGTGCCAAATCCATGTCCTCTTTATTTTCGTCATCCTGTGGTTCAGGCTCTTTTTCGCCCAGTTCTTCTTCCCAATCCACAAGCTCTGGCTCTTCAAAGTCCAGACTGCTTGCAGGCTTGTTTTCAGCCTGCTCAGTGTTTTCAATTTCGAGTTCTTCTTCTTTTTCAGCCACTTTAATCTCCATAACCGGCATTGCGATCGTGCATACCGTGGGCCTTTAGGTACTTTTTTCTGTGAGCGCGCGATTCAAATATCGCTTGTCCTGTCTTGCTGTCAAATGAGGTTGGTACACCCATTTTCTCTGCTGCTGCCATTGCCTTGCCAATTTGATCCGGGTGGACCCCTGCCCCGTCTGATTTCATCGGCCAAATACTACAAGAACCAGTCGCGCCCATCTCGGCTGCATAGTCTCTATGCCACTTAACGCCCTCGTTATCGACATAAACGTCTTGCTGTTGCGTGTTTTTTTCCATTTGTGCCACAGTCCAGACCACTTCCATGGCCTCTCCTGTGTTTTTGTTTCGAAAACAGTAGATCACTGCTGTTGCGCCTTTCTCATCTCAGATTCCTGGGGGTTGCTGCCCATAAGGGCTCTGGACATCACGTTATCGCGGTCTGCGCGGCCCATCCCGCCAACATTTTGCCGCAAATAGCGCCTTTCAGCAGGCCCACCTGCTGCTGACGCGTCTGCCGGGGCTTCAATTGGCATGGATTCGTTGACCAAATCCGCAATTTCGGGGACGTTGGCGTATTTTGCGGACAGTTCAATGAATTTGTCAAAATCAATTGTCTTGCCTTGCTGCGCCATGACAGGGGAAAGGGGAAGCAAGACGTTTGACAGCATGGAATTAAGCGTTTGCAGGCGCTCAGCAGGGCTTCTGCTTTGCATCGAGAACGGCACAATGTCAATTTCGTGCTCGTAAAAGTCGCCTTCGCGGTCATCAGGGCTAAATGACGTGTCAATAGCCATCGTTTTCGTGATTTGCCGCTGCACTTCATACTCACTGCTTGGATCGTGCCACAGATACCAGCCCATTGCGCGCATTACGTCGCGGACAGCTGAGCTTGTGCGCTCCTGCATGTCAATGATGCGCTGACTGCTGCTGGAGCGAACCATCTGCTCCTGCCCAAGCGTGTCTGCAACCGGCGAAAGACCAGCAAGCGTGTCCAGGTTCCCGCCCATGTAAGAGAACATGTCGCGAACCTGTAGGAGGAACGCAAGGCTTGTCTGGTCAATTCCGCCGTATTGCATTTCCTTGGTAGCTTCCGGCCTGTCAGAACGGATCATATCACCGTCATCAGCATTCAGAATGCGCTCGCCGTCTGCTTCAGCGCCCGACTGCACCACAGTAACCGTCTTTTGGCGTTCAGCTTGCCGCCCAAGCTTACGAAACATGCGGTTGGACAAATCGTTCAAATCGGTAAGAACCGATACAGGAGGCAGGGGCATAATACTGCCCGGAACATCATTGTAACGCAGGAGGTGATATGGACCATATACCGGACCATCCCAATCGCGCTCGCTTAGAGGCTCTTTATGAGAAATTGATCCGTCATCATTTGAAGCTAAGAGGACAACGCGATTCTCGTACGGAAGCCAAACCTCCCACAACTCCACCGTGTCGAGGTAGTAATCTTCCCCAGTCTGAGAGTAACCAGAAGTGATGCCTTGCACCTTTTGATCACCCTGTTCATTTGTGGTGCTGTAAAAGCCCGTTGGCTTGACATCGCGCCTGCGCTCTTCGGGAATCAGGCCGGATTCAATTGCCTCTTCATACGGGACAATGAATCTGTTGCCTGCAAACTGAACGTCTTCCCACCTGGAGGCGTGGATATCAAACACAAAATCGTCAAGGTCAACGATATCAGCATAAGGCTGGCCAGCGTCGTGCAGAACGCCATCTGTGGCTGCCTGAGCGCTGTCCGTAATGCCGACCTTCATGATCCCAATTGAAAACAGGGCGTCAAAAACCCAAAGCTGGAGGCTGCGATCAAAGTCGATTTCCTTGATCGTCTTGTTCATTGCCAGTTCAAACCGCGCTGCAACCGAACCCAGCTGCTCGTTCTTGCTGGTAACAGTCACCTGTGGGTTTGCCGCAGCAATTTGTCGGCGGTAGGTGTTGACCGCCAACTCCAGGAAATTGACCGGCATCCGGTCTTCACTTCCTGAATCGCTGTAATTGTATCCCACGTATTCGCGCACTGCCTCAAACCGACGTTCTCGGTAGGGCTGAAGCTTGCGTCGAGCGTGTTCCATCGCCATTGTCAGTTGCTTGATATCAGTTTCAGCCATTACCAGAGATCCTCTTCGACTTCCGCCTGTCTGCGGCGGTTCATTCGCCACGCCATGGACCCGGCGGGCGCTTCTGTTGTTTCTTGAGCAGGCTCAATCCTGCGTGTTCGCATTCCGCGCCAACAAAGCGCATCTGCGGTCGGCCTGTCGCCGTGGTTGTCCTTTGCTCCAGAAGGATCGGCACTTCTGAACATTTTACTGTGTGTTACCCACCCGTTTGACGCAAAGATGATCTCCTTGCATTCGTGTAACGCGTGCTGAGACCTGTTTAGGAACTTCCGCTTCATTATCGCGGTTCTGTATTCGCTGTAAATCGCTCTTTTTTCGTCTTTTGTCGGCCACCAGCCCGGAATATCGGACACCTTTTTACCAATGCTTGTTTCGTTGCGTCGGTAAAAGATTCTGCGGTATCCCATATCCAAGACAGCGTCACCAAAATTGCGGCCCGGACCAGGAGCTTCCCAAATGAGAAACGCCCCCTGACTGTTCGAGCCCTTAAAAAACTTCGCCAAAGCAACCGCATATTGTGCAAGCTCTTCTGGGCGAGTATTGGGAGACACGAATTCTGCCACTTTCTCGCCCGAAAGGCAGTCTCCGACACTGAGAACGCTGTTACTACTACCCGTTCCCGTGGCAATATCGGCTCCAATGACATATTCCCTGTCAAAAGGCATCATTCCGGCTGCATCAGGCAGCTGCCAGAGCAACAGACGGCCTTTGTGCTGGGCAGACATCCCCACAACCTCCCCTGTCCCCTGTTCATATTCAAGCTCTCCTGTCATTGCTGGAGGCTTGCTGGTCTCCTTGATCAGCTTGTCAATTTCAAAGGGGTCGAAAAACTGATAGTCCGACCCCGTGAAATCGATGTCTAGCTCCTGCGCAATCTCCCTCGGGGTCGCGACACGTTTGCATTCTTCGTCGTACCAAGTGGACCGTGGGCGGCCCTCTTCGTCATGGTAAAGGCCAATCGCCTTTTCCGGGTGCTGAGACCAATGAAGCCGGACTTTCTTAATTTCATCCTTGTGTGCCAGGTCAAAGAAGGCGTTACTGGAACCAGCTGGTGTAGAATTAAAAATCCTGCATTTTGTTGCATCGCGAGTAGACGCCAACGCCCGGTAGCCCGCGTCAACATCAAAAGCCGCAAATTCATCAAGCCCAATCGCGGTCCTTCGGTCGCCGCGAGCAACATCACCAGTAGTAGATTCTCCATCTATGGAACTGCCATTCCTTTCATTCGTCAGCCGAAGCTTGGTTCGTGACATTTCAGGCAACAACCACGCAGGCTGGTTCTTGTGCAGAAAATCAATCTTCCAAAACAAACTTTTCGGGTTCCCCGGCTTGTCCACGTAATCCTCGTTACGGCTGACAAGCAAAAACGACTGGCCATCCCTGAAGTGCCAACGCCACTCAAACAACGTCAAAAGCATCCACGACGCACCCATGTCGCGGCTCTTCTGGATCAAGATGTCGCGTTTGCCAATGGAATCTTCCATGTCCAAAAACGCGGAATCTTGAAATTCGTATGTCAGGAATGGAATGCTGGCTACGGGCTTTCTAGGGTCATATGTCCAGCAGAATGCGTTGATGTAAAACAGCAGATCAGCTGCGCACATGCGCCAGATGTCTTGCGCATTGTTCGAGTTTTCGGACCCCAACTCAATCAGCTTTTTTCGAAATGCCAGGTTCTTTTCAAGATCCTTCGGCACCATCTTGTAATAGTCGCTCGTTGTTATGGCGCTTCTCCTGCCTTTTCCACGACAAATAAAACGTGCTGTGCGGCTTCCCAACAAATCTCGCTATTTCTGACTTGCTCCACCACGGCCTCAACGATTCCAGCGCAAGAAAATGCCATGTGTCACGAAGCTGCAATGCCTTTTTGTCCTGGCTTTGCAAGGCATCATTCTTGGTTACATCGTGTTTTTTGCAAAGCCAATCAAGACTATCGCAAACATACGCTTTTGCTTCGCTTAAACTTCTGGTGGTTCCTTTAGGACAAAAGCCCCAGTCATCCTTTGGGTTTATCTTTGGCACTTTTCCTCTTTTTCTTTTTCTGGCCTTGCTGCTTCTTGTCTGAAATGACCGTCATCAATGCGGCAGTATAGATTTCTAATCGCTCCGCCGTATACAAAATATCCTTCTCATCATCCAAATCCACCACGCCGGGCGATGCAGCAATGTCGCGCAAAACCACAGACAGACCACGAATCCCCTGAATCAATCGTTCAGGGGAAGTCTTGCTCAGGTTCTCCAGCGCGCTGTGCGTAATCGCCAACACCCCTTCGCCCTTGATGGAATAATCCCGCCAGTCCCAGGAAGGGTGGTGCTTGACCTTGATTCCCTTCCCCCTGGCAGCCACGGTTAATCCCTCGTGGCTTGCACTATTGAGTCCAGAGTCATGTAGCGCACAAACGTCGGGGTGCCCCCTCCGACGTACGCGCGAGCAATGTTGAACTCAAAGTATTCTCGGGCGTCATCCATCGACATGCCGTCCCGATCCACCAACGTCTCAATCACCTTATCCTCGTCGTAAACAATCGAAAACTGATTGGCCTGCCGACCAAGGCCCATAATACAGTGATCAAAACCATCGGCCTTCAAAAGAAGGTCTTTGTCATTATCAAGCTCTTTATCCATCTGGCTCATCCTGGACCTCTTTTGAAATTCGCGCTACTTCATCAATCAATCTTATCACATCTGACGCATCATTCTTGCTTGCTTGATAATCCAATTGCTGCTTTGTCGGCATCGACTTCGTAAACAAATTCGACCAAAAGATGTTCTCGGTCGTTGGACTACTGCGCGCCCACATCAACATGCCCCAAGCCGTACTACTCGGCGCATCACGAGGCTTCACATCCTCAACACACAAATGACTCGCCACCCACTGCAAATTCTCAATTGGGGTAGCCGTCTTCTTCTTGAAATTCTTCTTCGCCACCATCTTGGATGCCATCGCTTCATCCTGAACCGGTACAATCGTACCGCTCTTGGATTTGGGCTTCGGCGGCTCCTTACCCTCACCCATCACCTCCTGATATGACTGCCAATACGCAGCCTCAGGAGTCAAGCCAGCCTTCTCATGGTACTTGACCATCTCACGGAACGCGTCGTAGCAACCCGCGACGATCATCTCCTTGCGGGCCTGCTCTTTGGTTGGCTGTTTACGGTTGTATACCACAGTTTGATCCAAGATTTGGGTGTGGGGGTAGTATATAGA
>CEUO01062050.1_pt1 | contig 11745 bp, 17 predicted proteins | sample 531391 | NCBI WGS metagenome assembly CEUO01 (sample SAMEA2622799, study PRJEB7988) | marine metagenome | isolation source: saline water (ENVO:00002010), including
AAACAGTAGCAGAGCCAGTAAATTCTATTATCCTATTACCTCCAGTTATTTTAGGCTTTTTAAATGAAAAGTTAATAGTAAAACCTAGTGCAGATTTTGATTCTACATGGAAAGTCCACTCAGCAGCACTCTTGCCCATTGATAGCTTTTTAATATCGCTATTCTCTCCAGTTAGCCCTTTACTTCTATAAAACTCCTCGCCATTTTTCTTAATTATAAAGTCGTATTCTATAGTTAAATCTGTAGGCGTTATAGTAATGCTTATGTTTTTTGTTTTCTTAGAAGTATAACTTTCAAGTGATGAGGATTTGGCTTTGCCTAAATTATGACTAGTCTTACCTTGACTCCTAGAGTCTGTTAAATTAAACCCACTTACTATAACACTCATAGCTTCGTTACTTTCTATTAGACCTCCTGTTTTAGCATGTAACCATAGATACAAATTATAGAAAGGTAGGTTAGTAGTGTTAATAAAATCGTCACTTATAATTATGCCTTGAGGTTTAAAATATTGCATCTCAATAGCTTTAATTACAGCATAAACTCTTATCGCTGGTTTTAGTTGTAAATAATTAACACCATGAATGTCTGCGGTTGAAGAGTGAGCTAAATTACCCGTACCAGCCTCATTTTTTGAGCTGTCATAAAATAACCTATCCGTATGAGTAATAAGTGGAACAAGTAGAGCATCATAAAAAGTTTCAAAGCCAGAAGTAATATCTACGCCATCGCTCATCATATTTAAAATATTAGTATCTGAATACTCAAATTTGAAGTCTCTATTTAAAACATCTAAAGTGTTTAGCGTAGCATCACCTAGTAAGTCGCTAAGGTTTACAGTATTACCAAAGAAAGTAACTTTATAACTTTCTGCTTTGTTGTCTTTTAGGCTTACACCCTCTAGTTTTATTTTACCATTTTGAAAAGGTTTATAGTTTAAAAACAGAGAGGCTTCTTTTTTAGTTCTTGCATCAAAGCCATCTATATAGTAATTGTAAAAGTGTTTAAAGATCTTATTATTAACTCTTGAAGCTGGAAGGTTAAAGCTTTGAGTAAAAGGTACAAACACCTTACTTATATCTCTAACATTTTGAATACTTTGAGTAAGTGTAATACTCTCATCTGCAAAAAGCTCAACCTCTTGACCTTCTATATATAACTGAAGTGCTATCATCTAACATTGTTAATTTTGTTAAAGGCAAACTCAAACTCAATAGTGTGATTTATCATTTTATCATTTAAAGAGGTTTTAGTTTGATATTGTTTTGATTTTATATTAACTGGAAGGGTTTTAGATTCCCACCTTAACCAGATATTTTCAGCTAAAAACATCTCTTCAATAGTTGTATTAATATCCTCGCTTACATAACCAGTATTCATTGTAAGGCTAGTTTTACCATTTACATTATATCTTTTGTTTTGAGCCTCATAGGTGTTATAAGACACACTAGAATTTGAGATAGTATTTCTTTTGTAGGTCTCATCTGTTACATCCATTTTCTCAATACTCTTCTTAAAAAAGTAAACGTCTTGGAAAGCTCCATACTTGTTTTGAAAAGTGGCTTTAATAGGCGTAAACTTTGGCTCACATTGATTCTCTACAGTTATTGTTTTTAGTAGCGTAGCATCGTCTGTATCATAAATTTGAATCGTTGAACTATTAGCTGGTATTGTAATGTATTGTACTTTTTGGTTTGAGTTTCCACTATCAGTAATCTCGGTTGTAGCTGAATCAATTACAACCTTACCTACACCCTCAGCAAAAATAGGGAGCTTGCCAGCAGTGTTCTCTGGTAAATATATTCTGTTAGCACTTATTAGTGCATGTCTATCTAGTTCTGGATTTACACCGTCCTCAAAAAGCCCATAACCATCTAAAGCTATATAGGTATTTGAAACTGGATTGCTATAAGTGTAAGCTACATTATCCTCATCATAAAGAGTAGTAACTGCTGTAGCCCATACTGCATTGCAAATATAATCGTCATTAAAACTTATGTCTATATAATCTCTTATTAGTTCTCCAATTTCAAAGACTATTTTGCTTTGAGTTGCTATTATGTTTTTCTCTATTTTATAAGTTGGGTCTCCAGTATACGAGCCGCTTGTACCCGTATAAACCCATAATTGTAATTCTGCTGTTTTTAATGCCATGATAATATCATTCTTATTTTAATTTTATAATGCTCCTCCGATTCTACTTCCTCCAACACACTGAGTACCCTCTACGCTTTGTATAATTCCTTCAGCATCTATTTGCCATAATGTAAACCACCCTGAGCCTATTCCAACGCCATTGTTTAAGCTATTAGAACTAACTGCATAGTATAAATCCTTGCCATCGAAAGCACTATTATTTAAACACACTCTTTGACCTAGTGCTGTAGGTGCATAATCCCAGTCTACTTTTACTTCTCTTGTAACTGTATAAGTACCATCGCAAAAATCAGCTGGAGTAGATTTTGCTCTACTTAAATAGAAAGTTGTAGAACCACACGAAGCTGTAAAAGCGGGCTGAGTTATTGAGGGTATAGTACAAGTTATATTACTACCACTATTAGAATACCCTGAAGGTGCTGTAACGACTATATCTAAATTTGTTCTAGCTGTATCTGTACTTACTTGAGCATATCGGGCGGGTGTAAAGTTCACAATAGTTCCCTCTCTAGCACTTCCTGCATTAATAACACCGTCTGAAGAGATTTGCTGACCATAAAGTCCAGCATCTGAACATGTAAAAGCAGAGGGAGTAGTGCCAGCTTGTGTTACTTCAAAAGGACACCAAATAGAGCTACCACTATTAGAGTAATTTGAAGGAGCTGTAAGTTCCCAATATAGAGTTACTGCTCTACTGCTAGTGCTAGAATTTACATCATAACTTGTAATTATATCACCTCCAGCATCTGTTTTACTTATTCTAGTTATTACAGCTCCACTATTAGGATTTGTTATTGTTCCATTTGCAGCTATTGACCCTTGGGAAAACCCAGCATCTGAACAGGCAAATGTAGAGCAGCTGTTTACTGTAACCTCTATAGCTTGGGTTGCAGTACATGAATTTGAAGAGGTATCAAAAGCCTCAGCATATATGTAAACTGTCTTACATACTGTTTGAGCTGATAGTGTTAAATTACTTCCAGAGAGTGAATGAGCTACTGTATTTGGATAGTTGTTAAATATATTATAGCCAGATATAGCTACAGTACCTTGAGTAAAATAGCTAGATAAATCTATTGTAGATGACCCACTTCCAGCTGCTAAGGTTTGCGTACCTATACTGCTATTTGTTGTAGGTCCATTTACGCAAGTTTGAGCTGGCTGTCCAGCTGGTGGAGTTACTGCTGGTTGATAGGCTGGTTGAGTAGCTGTTACATCACAGTTAAAAGTGCCATCTGAAGAGTTAGAAAATCCAGAAGGTATTGCGATTGTTAAGGTAATTGTGCGAGTTGTATCTGCTGTAACTGTAGCGTATTTATCATTTGAGAAACCACTATCTGAAGAGGCTATACTCATAATAGTTCCAAACTCTAAATTAGGATAGGTTATAACACCTTGCTGGTTTACGTCAAACATATTAGGCGTACCGTCAGAGTCTTTTGTAGGGTTTGCGACATCGCAAGTGAAAGCTGGTTCTGGAACTGTAGGCTCGCCATAGCTTAGGTAAAAAGGTGATCTTACATTTATTTTTGTACTCATTTGTTATTAAAATTTCTTATTAAAATCCTTAGTTGTAAATTCTATAAAATTCTCTAGGTCTAAAGCAAAGTCTTCAGCTAGATTGTCTGGTAGTTTTTTAAAAGCAGCTTCAAAAGGTTTTGTAAAGAATAAACTTGGAGCAATCCCTTGTCTAAAAACAGACTCTCTAATAGCAAAAGCATTTAACCCTCTTTTACTAGCCCAATCTTTAAAATGTTTTACTGAAGGTTTTTTGTCTTTTTTAAAACTAAAAGGGCTATTTCTTCCTTTTTGTTTCCACATTTTACCTTTGTTATCTCTACTATTAAAAGTACTTGTAGTCTTTCTAACACCTCCAACACCCTTAACACCTTTGTCATAAAATAAACCATAGTCATTCATTATAAAGTCTAAAGCAATACTGTTTTGCATTACATGATCTTTATACATTATACTTCTAGCTAAATTGCTATTACCTTTTTTCTGTTTCTTTAATTCGTTTAAACTTCCAAAAACTACTGCTTTAGCAAACTGATTTAAACCTTCTTTAAAATGTTTTAGTTTTTCGTTATTCATTGTAAAGTACTTTAGGTTGCACTAGTCATTGGGTTTAAAACTTGTACTGTAAATGTTACAGCCCAACCAGCCATGTTATTCTCAAACCTCTCTGTAAAAGGTTCACATGAAAAGCTACTGGTTAATTCGTACTCATCTCTATAGGCTGACTGCCTAGCCATAGCTGCCTGTATTCTAGCTGCTACTGAGAGGTGAGTATTTAATACGTCCATTTCATTATTATTCCCTCTTATATCACTTGAAGAGGATTCTTTAGAGTGGTCTATAATATCCATTAGAATTATAGATATATTAAGAGTATTTAAGTTGGTCTGTAAATCTGCTCCAGAAACAGTTAAATGACAAAGAGGGAATATAGTTGTTTTGTTAAGGTCTACTGCTGTTATGTCACCTTGAGTTACTGTGTTTACAAAAGGCTCTGCAAGAGCTATAGTTTTTAGGTCTTCAATTACTTTAAAATATGTATTCATAATGTTTTAACAAATATTGGTGTTAATGATTCTAGGGTGTCTACTTTAGCTTTGGAAAAATCCTCAAGCCATTCTAAAGCCTCATCAAAATCTAGGTTCTCATTAGACTTCATTAAACAATCAATAGCTTTCCAAAAATCATATATAGCTATTTTAGGTTCAGAGGCAGATACTCCAATTAATGCTTCTTCAAATCCATCACTTAATACAATCTCTTCGTCATCATCTAAAAGCATTCTCTCATATAAAGAGTCTATTAAATCTTGTTTATCTCCGTCTTGCATCTTTTATCTTTTTAGCTTCAAGCTCTGTTTTTTGTTTTACAAAACTTAAATAGGTTAAGCATGTATTCATTGGAAGCCTTTCTATAGCTTCGAATTTTGTAATATCTCCTCCACCTGAGAGGGTGTAGAAACTTCCGAACCAGCCATACTGTTCGTTAAAAGCTCCTTCTGCTGAGGTGTCATGTCCTTCCATGTCTTTGCCGAATAACTGAGGATATGATTCGTTAGTTCTTTTCTTAAATTCCACAAAAAAAAAATAGCACCCAGAGCAATATCTAGAGGCATCTCTCTCATATCTTCAATACTATCCGAGTTATATCTTACTATTGTGTATTTATTACTAAACTTCATATCTATTTCTCTATATAATATTCCTAGAGCCTTGTCCATACTATCCCAGTCTTTCATTAGCATATCTAAATCAACAAACTCACCGAAGGAGAGGTCTTCAATTCTAGGAATAAACCCAAGCTCTTTTCCTTTATAATGAAACCTAGTTTTAAGCTTAGGCTTTTGTTGAAGCATCTCAGATAGTATCTTACTTATTTTCTTTACTGCTGTGTATTTGTATTGGTCTACTTCTTTAAGATCTATTCCGCAAAATATCTCAATCATTTTCTTTTGCAGAAAATCTTCCTCTTGTTCTTTCTCAACTAATTTTGCAAACTTTTGATATTGTCCTAATGTTATTTCAGACATATCATTTGGTACTTCTATTTTCTTTATTGCCATAACTAAAATGTTATATTATTAAAACGCTTCATGTTTATATTTTCGGTCTACTATTTTACATTAAATGATATTCACCAGCATTTGGATTCTTTAATTGATAGCTTATAGCATATCTTAAAGCATCAATAGCATGATTGTATTTATCGATTGGTGTTTTTGACTTCTTTTCAAGCCAACTATAATTGTTTAATTCTTTAACTAAAGGAGTACTATCCTCTTCGTCTATGATTAGGTCATAATCTTGTAGTAAAGAAATTCCATAAGTTATACTGCCTTGCCCTTTTATTGTTGGTATTATATTAGATGAGGCTTTTAACTCATATATCAATCTAGGTTCTGCCGAGTCTGCTACAATTAGTGAATCTCCAGCATGTTTTTTATATAGCCCTCTAAGGTCAGAAGTAGTTAAAGCTGGTAAATAGAAACAGAGTTTAACGTAGATTATTTTCCTGTCTTTATCTATTGAAGTTTTAACTAGAGTATTCTCATCTGAGGCAAACCCAAAGTCTGCTCCAAAAACTGCCTTAGATACTTCTTTAAACTTACCTAGTTTCCAATTAGTGAATATAACACCCTCGGCTTTCTCAAGCCAATTACCTTCAATTACTGCTTTATATCTTTGAGGTCTTCTTACTTTCATATCCTCAATCTGTTTAATATAACTTTCAGAGAGGTTTTCTATGTTATCTAAATAAGTAGTATGTATATAGGTAGTGTCTTCTTTAGTTATATTGCTTCCAGCTTGTACTCCTTTATCTTCAAAAAATCTACGATATATAAAATGCTCTTTAGTACTTGGATTAAGTAAAAGTATTACTCTGTTTTGTAAATCCTTTTGTCTGACTGATAGATCTATTTTATCAAAGGAGTCCTCATCTATCTCTTCTGCCTCTTCCATACACCAAGTAGTTACACCTTGTAAGGATTTAAGGTTTGCTGTTTGGTCTCCTGATGAGGTTTTAATACCTCTAAATATTATCTTACTACCATTAGCCTTATTTATTATCTCATCTCTAGTAATATGATATAAATTCTGTAAACCTAATAGCTCTATTTTTTCTCTAAACTCTGGTATAATTGAAACACTAGCTGCTCTTAAAGTATAACGAGTATATAAAATTACATGACCAGCTTCATAGGTTAAGCCTAACAAAAAAACTCCGGTAAAATACGATTTACCAGAGCCTCGTCCTCCAGTCAGTATAGTGTATCTACTATCATTCCAGAAGGCTTTGTATTTACCATTAAACTTCAATCCTCATCATTAAAATTAAACAGCTTTCTAAAGTCTAAGTTTGGTACATCAGCATTTATATCAATAGTCTCTTTATTTTTACCCATAAACCTTTCCATTACTTCTTTTTGAGCTGTTACATTTCCTTTTAAAGCCTCTCTTATTTGAGCTAATGCCACTCTTTGAAATTGATTTAATTTTTCTGCTTTACCTGTAAGTGGATTCATGACTTCACTCTCAAGCATTAATAAATCTAAATAAAGTTTTTTCCAATTAGGTGTACCTTTTGGTCTGCCATTAGGATTACCTGATTGTCCTTTTTTAAACTGATGTTTTTTTATATGTTCTTTTCCCATTTTATGCTGTATTTGTGCTGTATTTTTTTACTCCGTATGCCATATCTGTATCTAATTCTAATTTATCTAAATGAAATGCTAACATTAAATTTGCATACGCTATATGCTTTGGACTTTTACAATTTTCAAGTACGTCCATATAATACTTAATCATTAATTCTATTGCTGGTTTATCCATTTTATTTCTTATATACTGTTAAACAAATATCAAAGAGTAAGAAGTAAGCTACATAGTCAGTGCAATTTTCTTGCTCATAAACTCTAAAACCTAAGAGCAATCCCAGATATAAACCAACATTTAACTCCCAACTCATATTACTTTTTTTATTTTCATTCCATACTCATTTACTTTCTTCATTTTACTTAAATCAATATGAGGCTCTCTGATTAACTTATTTTTTTTAAAAGGTGTATAGTCTACATAGTGATGTATTCGTCCAAATCTGTGTTTTAATTTAGCATATTCAGGGTATGTATCTACTAACATCTTTGACTTTGGATAAGTACCTTCTTTTGCATAAAATTCGCCTGTATTTCCACCTCCAATAACTTGTGTTGTTGTTTTCTCTTGTAAGAAAGCATTGAATTGAATAGTACAAAACCCATCTACTAACATATCAAGACTTATAATAGTATCTTCATTATATCGTCCTCGCCATCTATAAGGTATATTGTTCTTGATAAAATTACAAGAGTAAATTCTTGTATTTGGAACAAAGGGTGGAACTTTAGATTTTCTTGGTACGAACATATAATAATTAGGACCACTCATATAAACATTACTATATCTCTTTGTAAAGTCTTCCATCGCTTTAAATATTGCCCCATTAGATACTTTAATTTGTCTATTTTTATTTGTTCTAATAAAACTCTTTATATTGTCGTCCATTACCCAGTGATAATCAAAGCCATTATCTATACTATGTTGCCATGCAAAATTTCTAGCTGCACCTGGTCCTTTACTTTTTGTGTCTCCTAGCTCATCTAAAGTTTGATATTCATCTTGATATTTTTTATCTAATATTAATAAGTCTACATATTTATTGTCTTTTGTTTTTTCTAAATACAGATTATATTCCTGCTCTTCAATAACTATATAGTGCTTGACTTTCATATAAGATAGATAGTTACTCGTTAGTCTTATTTCATAACGACCTTTAGATGGAATGTATAGTGGGTAATTAGGATTCATTTAATATCATTTTCCAATTATCACCTAGTATATGATTTGCTTCTTTAGCAAGAAAACAATCCTCTGGAACTGTAGCCCAAAAATCCTTATCTACTGTTTTAGATTTTGAGAAAGCAGACTCAAAAAAATGTTGTACTACATAAGTTTTGTCAAACATTTCTTCATGACTTGGAAGTGTATGCCCAAAAACTTGTGTTTTTCCATCTAACCTTGAAGGTGATTCTAAACTATAGCATTTACCTTTGTGTAACCAAGAAGGAACAGGACAATTAAATATTGGTGAATATACTTTAGCTCCATTATCATAATTAATAAATTTTTTAACAGTCCAAAGAATAGATGTCCAGTCGCTCTTCTTAGGTGGATTGTTTAACATAATTCTAATATATTTTGCTAATTTTTGCATATTATCTCTATTAGAGTTACCAACTCTTACAGGAAACATAGATAATCCTTTGCCGTCCCAGCTATTATCCCAAACTTTCATTGGTGGGTGAGCTGCTCCCCATTTTGGAGCAAAACCTCCTGTTCTTTTAGCTGGCATAGAACTATAAAAAGTTTCCAACTCTGGTAAAGGTTTTAATATAATAGCATCCATATCAATTATAATTCCATTTAACTTACAAGCTGCATTTATTCTAACACAATCAGAAACTATAGCAATACTATGATCTTGCTCTAAAGCATTAAATGCTTCTATTCTTGGAAATAACTCATCAGCATCAAAAAGGTTAATCCCTTTAGGAATATTAGGAGAATTTATATTTTGATATGTATATAAATTAACATCTAATCCATGTTTAATATAAGAGGCTAAAGTAAGTTTATGAAATGGTGATAGTTCAATATCTTTAGTTTTCCACTTTCTTATTGATCTGTCTTTCTCTTTATCGTATGTACTCCAAAATAAAATATACTTCATAGTTAATAATTTAGATCTTTTACACTATCTATTTCTTGTTCAGGAAACCATATTGATTTGGTTTTTTCTGTAATCTTTTGATTTATTAGTTTTGCAAAAGCCTCTCTATCCTTATCATTAGCAAAAGAGACTATAATTTGTTTTTTCGGATTCAGGTTTTGTTGATCAAACTCAGGCATTCCTTTCCATTCTTCGTCTATATCATTATCACCTAAAAATTTCAATTCCAACCCCCAGTCTGATAATTCTTCTTTATCCCATTCATTAGCCAATATATCCCAATCCCATTCTCCAAAAGAGCTATTGTCTTTTATCATAAACTCTTTTTGTTTTTCTTCAGACCAATCTACTTCGTCAATCCATATTTCTTTTAATCCAGCTTCATTAGCTGCACTTAGCCTCATATTGCCACCGAGTACCTCAAGTTTATTATTAACTATTAGGGGTCTTTGTTCCATCATCTCAGGAAAATCTTTTATAGACTCTACGAGTTTATTAAACTTAAAGTCTTTAATTATTCTAGGATTACTAGGGTGCTTCTTTAATTTATATAATTTTTCTAATCGTTTCATTTGTATTTATTAAATTCGTTTCTAAGGTTTTCAACTAATGAGTTTAAACATGAGGCACAGCTTGTAGGTTTCTCATTTTTATTAAAGACTCTGTTACTAATTTCTAATAACATATTTCTCTCTTGTTCATTCTTTAAGTTTCTACCATTATAGTTTTCAAAAAAGTATTTTAAGTAATTAAAATCTGATTCTGACAAACTGCCTTCATAAGTCCAAAGCTTATTAAGAGCTTTCTTTCGCTTATCACAACCACAATCTTTGCCAGTAGCTTTAGAGATTTTATCAACTACCTTTTTAATACCAGTCGCTTTTGTTATTTTCTCTATCGTATCTCCGAGCCCTTTACTTTTCATAATATTGTTTTCTTAGCTTTTCGTTAATTCTAATTTTACACCTTTTAACAGTTCTATATATTGTTGAAACTGATAAATTTGTTTTCTTACTCATCTCATTAGGGTGAGCTTTAAATTCATATCTATATAAATTGAAGAGCTTTTTATCAAACCAATAAAAGGTATCTACATACTCATCTATTTTTTCTTCAATACTTTTAGTATTTTTTAATTCTGTTTCTTTAGCTTCTTCTATTAGCCTTGCTCTTTCATCTTTCGATAGTTTACTATAATCAAACCGAATGTATTTATTTTCCTTTCTTAGATTTGATACAAATAAATTTCTGACTATCGTATATATATTAAACGACTTGGGGTTGAAATATCGGTCTAGGAATTTGTTAATTGCAGCAGTGTCATCTTTTTTTTTATCTAATTCGTTATAGATCTTTAAGAACATATCTTGAGTAATATCCTCATGATATATGCCCTTTTGTGTCCTAAAGTATTTGTCTTCTATTCCCTTGACAATCTCTTTTATCCTTCCATACTTACTAGCTATATAATACATCGCTTGGTCTCTAGTCATAATGTTTTATTTAATTCTTTGTATTTTTCTATCACCTCTATTAAAAAAAACCTATCAAACTTGTAGCCTGTTTGTTTAGTTTGCATAACATTGAGTGTTAGTTTCTCAAACCTATCTACTCCTATTTTTTGTATTAGGTTAGTTCTATAGTTTAAAAGGTCACCGCTTTTGAAATAATTGCAGGAAAGGCACTGACCGTGAACATTATCCTCATTAAACCTTACTGAAGAGTGTTTACCAGCAGAGTAGAAGTGACCAGCTTGTAGTGTTGTATATTTACCACAAGATATACAAGGCTTGTCCTTGTCTCTATTCCTTATAAATTTGTTGAAATGCTTAGTGGCTATTGCTTTAAGTTGCAATAGTGTTTTCTTTTTTAATGTTTTATTTATTGCCATATCTAGGTATGGCAAAGAGGTACGATAAAACTATAAATTAATTTATGTATCAGTCAAGGTCAGACTTTTAACAATAAGGGTGTTTTATTAACAAAAAAGAGTGAAGTTTATTTTTTGGTGTTTTCTTTTTCTCTTTCTTTTTCTCTTTCTTCTTCAAATAAATCTTCTAAATTAAATTGATAATAAGGTCCATTCATTACAACAGGCATTTCTTTATCCAACTCCATCATCTCAGTATAAGGGTTTCCTTTTTCATCAACTTTTTTTACAGGTACTGTTATTTTTTCTGCAATAAGCTATAAAAATTGGCATTTTTCTTCAGGTGTACTTTTTAAATAAAAATTATTTATAAGGTCAGTTTTCATGGGTGTTTTATTTTTATAAATATAATAAAAAAACCCCCTCTGGTTAAA
>CEUO01038192.1_pt1 | contig 11727 bp, 6 predicted proteins | sample 531391 | NCBI WGS metagenome assembly CEUO01 (sample SAMEA2622799, study PRJEB7988) | marine metagenome | isolation source: saline water (ENVO:00002010), including
ATTTGACTGGTGTTGCTGCGACAGATAATATAAACACAAATAATATTAAAGTTTCTGGTATTACTACTTTAGGAACTCAAGTTACTGTAGAAAAAGGAACCAGTGGTGGTGCTACAGCAAATACAGATTCAGCATTAATTTTAGATAATAATTCTCATACGTATATTACATTTAGAACTCCTGCTGATAAAGAACAAGGTTTATTATTTGGTGATAATGCTGATAATGATGTAGGTGCTGTTATATATGATCATTCTGATAATCAATTAGGATTTAAAGCTAATGCTATAGGTATTGCCACTCTCAGTTCAACTGGTTTCCATGTTGCTGGTATTGTAACTGCAACAAGTTTTGAGGGTGATGGATCTTCATTATCTGGTGTTGCTGCTACTGATTATGTTGTTTCTAATAGTCTTAAAGTATTAGGAGTAAGTACATTCGTTGGTAATGCTCAACTTACTGCTACTACAGCATCTACTTCATCTGCTACTGGTGCTTTAGTTGTATCAGGTGGTGTAGGTATTGCTGGAAGTCTTCATGTAGGAGAGAACGTTTCTGTTGGTGGAACATTAACATATGAAGATGTAACTAATATAGATTCTGTTGGTCTTGTAACTGCAAGAACTGGAGTTAGAGTAACTGCTGGTGGAATAATTGTAACTGCGGGTGTATCTACATTTAATAATGATATAGTTGCTACTGCTACTACTGCTATTTCAGTAACAGCCGCAGATGAATCAAGTGATACATCTTGTAACGTATTATTCGCAACAGCAGCAACTGGTAATGTAGCTCCTAAAACTGGAACTAATTTAACATTCAATTCAGCAAACGGAACTCTAACTGCTACAAGTTTCAGTGGTGATGGTGCAAATTTAACTAATGTTTCTGCTACAGCTTCGATATCAACAACTGCAAGTACAGCATCAGGTATTGTTAGTACTTTAACATTAGCTAAACAGGATCATAAGGTAACTGTAAGTGGAATATCTACATTTACATGTAGTGGAGGAACGGAAGGACAATCTCATACTCTTAGAATTGTAAACTCTGGTATAACAACGGTTGGTTTCAGTTCATATTTCTTATTCCCTAGTGGTTCATCTCCTACTTTACCAACAGCAGATGGATCTGTTAGTTTAATATCGTTTACTGTTCATCGAGTTGGTACTCCAGGTATAGCAACTCAATTGCTTGCTGGTGCATCATTAAACTTAAGTTGAGGTTAGATAAATGTCAGCAGTTCCAATACCTCAGGTAGTAACAGGTGATAGAGCATCTGGTGCTCAAGTTATAGAGAGTAGTTTAAAGTTTAGTCACTCAGGAGCAAACAAATATTTAAAACGGACTCCATCAGGTGCAGGAGATCGAAGAACATGGACTATATCATTTTGGGCAAAATTAAATGCTATTGGTCATCAGCACATGTTCTTTAGTACAGGTGCTAATGCAAGTAATAGAGTACAATTTGAAATTACAACTGGTAATGTATTAAACTTTGAATGTAAAGATGGTGGTAGCACTCAATCTCAACTTATTTCAACGCAGGTTTTGCGAGATACATCTAGTTGGTATCATTTTGTTGTTCGTGTAGATACCACACAAGCTACTGCTGCAGATAGAACTAGGATATATGTGAATGGAACAAAAATAATTAATTATAGTACGGAAACATATGCTAATCAAAATGTCGAATTAGAGTGGAGTGATGCACAAGAACATAACATTGGTAAGAGAACTTATTCAGCTAATTATTTTTATGGATATATGTCTCAATTTTATTATGTAGATGGGCAATCACTTGATGCTTCATATTTTGGATTTACAGATCCATTAACTGGGGTATGGAGACCTAAAAAGTTTGATATTAATGATGCTCCAACTACTTCTTGGGGAACAAATGGTTTTTATTTACCATTTGATGATTCTGGTTCTGGTCGAATAGAAGAAGATCAATCAGGAAAGGGAAATCATTTTACACCTCAGCAATTTGTTATTTCTACGACATTATCTAAAGCAACAGGAGCTTTACCTATTTTAGATACTACTAATGGTGGAAGAACAGGACTTCCTACAATAAGAGGATCTGTAGGTGTTGCAGTTACCGTAGCTGCGAAAACTGGTGGAGGTAATGCTTTTTATCTTGATGGTGTAGAAACACCAAGTCTTAATTTTGCAAGAGGACAGACAGTAACCTTTGATACTAGTGATAGCACAGTATCAGGGCATCCATTTAGAATTACTGGTATAGTTAATGGTGCTCATGCTGCTGACTATCGTAGTGTAGAATTTGATGGGACGGGAGATAATCTTGTAAGTGCCTCAACAACTGATTATGCTTTTGGAACTGGTGATTTTACTATTGAGTTTTGGGTTAAAATAAGTTCTTATCCTAGTGGTGCTTTATATGCTCTTACAAGTTTCACAGATGATAAAAATAATATAGATATTGATGGTGATGGTCATTTAAACTATTATGATGGCTCAAGTTATGACACTGAGTATCAAGTACCACTTAATGAATGGACGCATGTTGCTTATTCTAAATCAGGTACTACACTAAGAGTTTTTGCTAATGGTACTGAGGTTACTAATCTTACTACTTCAGTAGATGTAGGAAGTTCTGCTAGACAATTCTACATTGGTGTGCGTTTTGATGGATCTCAAAATTCCTTTACTGGATTTCTATCAGATTATAGAGTTGTAAAAGGAACAGCAGTATATACATCAAACTTTACACCACCTACTACTTCTCTTACAAATATAACCAATACAAAACTGTTATGTTGTAATAATTCATCAGTAACAGGAACTACAACAGGAACTGTCACTTCTAATGGTGATCCAACTTCAAGCACTACTAATCCTTACGATACATATCCTTTTGGTCAAGTGTATAGTATAAGTGAAGCATCGGTAGGTGCAGCAACAACAATTACATTTCCTCATAATGCTCCTGAGAATCTATATTATTATTGTACTGCTCACTCAGGTATGGGTGCATCTGCAACAGTTGGACTAAGGACTGATGTACAGGTAGCAGACCCTTGTGCATGGAAGAATACTTTAGCAGTAACTGGAAATTCTATTATTGATAGTTCTAATTTAGTCAATTGTACAAATTCATTAAAAGCATTAACTTTTAATGGAAATGTTACTACTGGTGGTAAGTTACAGAAAAACGGAGCAAAAGCTAATTTTTATAGTCAGAGTTTTTATTTTGATGGAAGTGGTGATTATATAACCACACCAGATAATGCAGATTTTGACTTTGGACAAGGAGACTTTACTGTTGAATTATGGATTAATGGTACTACCACTGGCACTAATGCTGTTTTGATTGGGAGTCTTGAGGGTTGGTATGTTCAGTTGAAGAGTAGTACAGAAGATCTTTGTTTCTATACGGGTGATCCAGCAGGTGCAGAGATTATATATGAGGGAAGTGCTGCTATTTGTAATGGGGAGTGGAGACATCTTGCAATAACACGAGAACGAAATCAGTTTCGTCATTTTATAGATGGAGTGCTTGTTAAATCAACAACCAATACAAATAAAGTAAATCTGGCAAATCCATTTAACATAGGTAGATATGGAGCTGGTACTCTGTATTTCACTGGTTATATGAATGATATAAGAGTATATAAAGGAGTTGCAAAATATACAGAGAATTTTGTTCCTCCATCTTCAAACCCTCAGATTGCTATAGAGTCTCCATCAGGTGTTGCATATAGTTCAGCACTTGCTAAACCAAGTGGTGGTTCTGTAGTACTTGAGAGGACTGGTTCATATCTAAACTTCCCTTCTTATGTTGATTCTGATTCATTAAAACCAGGTAGTGGCGATTTTACAATAGAATGTTTTCTTTATTTTAAAGTATTTAACAATTATCCAGTTATTGTTGATACAAGGATAAGTGGTGCTGCTGATGCTACTGGATTCTTTTGGGGGATTAATGACGAGGGAAGACTTTATCTTTATACTGACTCAGATACTAGAATTTATTTTAATTACTTACTTAGAAAACAATGGACTCATGTTGCTTTGACAAGAACAAGTAATGTCTTTAAGATGTTTGTTGATGGCCAGAAGGTTGGAGCTGATTATACGGATACGCAGGATTATTCAAATCCTATAAGATATATTGGTGAATCAACTAACTCTGAATCACAAACTTGGTTCATGGATGCTGCAATCTCAAACTTTAGGTTTACGAAAGGAACTTCATTATATAAGGCAACCTTTGTACCACCAGCTGCATCACTTACTGCTCATACAAATACAAAAATTTTATGTTGTCAAAACCCAGATAATCCTGAGGTTTCTGCAGCATGTCTTACTGGTCCAACTCTAGCTGTAAATAGTTCTCCTACTCCATCATCAACAGCACCTACTGGGTTGACTGGTAGTGTAGAATTTGATGGAACAGATGATAACCTTTATGTTGCTGGAACTGTTGCGTCAGCACTAGTTAATTGGAAATCAACTGCTTATACATTAGAATATTGGATAAATGCTGATGCTTTTGGAGCAAGTAGTAATAGCAGATCTAATGTGGTTGGTAATTCTATTCTTACTACCACTTCAGAGTGGTGGAGTTTTGGTCCTTTGGCAACTGGTGAGGTTAATTTTTATTATTGGAAAGGAAGTCAAACTGATTTTGCTAGTGGTTATACTTTAAATACAGGAACATGGTATCACTTAGCATTTGTGCATGATGGTTCTAATAATTTAGCAATATATGTTGATGGAGATAAAAAGGCAACTGCAACTATATCTGGAACTCCTCAAGTTTCTTCTGCTGATGATTCAAATAATTCAGATGGTGTACTTGGTATTGGTAGGGTTGCTAATGGTAGTTTTAATGGAAAGATTTCTAATTTACGTATATCTAAGAGAGCAGTTTATGCAGCAAACTTTACACCACCTTCTAGAGATTTAGTAGCAGCTCCTAATACTACTCTTCTTTGCTGTCAAGATTCTAGTGATGATACAACTTCTGCTGATGTTACTCAACCTATTATAGCAACAAATTCAGTAGCAACACCAATCAATCCATTTGATAAGGATGATGATTTTGTAAAAGGAAAAACCTCTGGTTATTGTGTTCTTAATTCAGCAGATATGCATAGTGGTACTATAACACAAGGTGCATTAAGATTTACAAATAGTGGTGAAGCTAATGTGAGTGGTACACTTGCTATGCCACGCAACTCAGGTAAGTACTATTGGGAAGTTTTTTGTGAAAGAACCGTAGGTGGAGGTGTAATAGGTCTTGGAGCTTACTCAATTAATCAGATTACTGGATTATCAAGTATACATGGTCCGTTTTATGGTTACTCTCCTAATGGAAACAAGTATATAAACACGACAGCATTTGATTCTACTACTATTACCAGCAGCAGTTCTTCTTATGGGGAAACATACACCACTTCAGATATGATAAGTGTTTTATTTGATAGTGATGCAAACCAATTAATTTTTTGGAAAAATGGAGCAAGTCAAGGAGTAGCGTATGATGTTAATGGGGAACATGATTATTTCCCACAAGTTCATTGTAATAATACGGATTTGGTATTTAATTTTGGTCAAAATCCTTTTATGTTTACACCCCCAGATGGATATAAAACATTAAATACTGCAAGTATACCAACTCCTGAAATTATAAGAGCTGATCAGTCTGTTGGTATTACCACCTATGTTGGTAATGCTACACAAAGAAATATTACTGGATATAATTTCCAACCAGATTTAGTTTGGGTCAAAGTCCGTGATGCTACTCATTATTGGATGATGACTGATAGTGTAAGAGGTGCTACTAAAGCCATATACACTAATGATAGTATTAATGAGCAGACTGATGCATCGAAAGTTAATGCATTTAATTTTAATGGATTTGCTACAGGAACTGATACAGATGCTAACGCTAATAATAAAAATTTCACTGCAATGTGTTTTAAAGCAGGTGGAAATAAGAATACCTTTAATATAGATGATGAAGGATATGCCACTGCTGCGGCTGCTAATATGAGTGTTGGTGCTCTGAATAGTAGTACTATGAATCAATCTCAAACTTGGTCTAACCTTGTCACACTAGCTTCTAGTTCTTTTGATCAAGCAATAACTAATGCATTCAATGGTATTCTATCAGAAGGTACTAGAGCAAGAACTGGAGGTAATCAAATCTTACTTACAATGACTTTTTCTACACCAGTGACTGTTTCATCAGAAATTAAAGTTTACGCAGAAACGAATTATGCTTCAACGATTACTGTAACTGTTAATGGTGTTACGCATACTTCAGCTACTAATGATATTGCTACTTTTAAGGTATCTGGAAGTTTAACCAAGCTTACTATACTTCCAGTTGGAGCAAGTGGAAGAACATATTTTGAAGGAGTTATAATTGATGGTAAACTACTTGTAGACAATGGTGTAAGTATTAATAAACCATCAATGGCTCCTTCTGGTGCATCAGTGGGAACTAAGCAAGGGTTTTCAATCATTAAATATGAAGGAACTGGGGATGCTACTCAGACCCTTCCACATGGACTTGGAAAAACCCCCTCATTTATTATGATTAAACGACTAGAAGGTGGTTCAGGTAATACTGGTGATTGGATGGGAGGTCATGCTCATATGAGTAGTTGGAGATATTATATGGTTCCAAATAAGAATCAACAACAATATAATGATTTCTCACCCTTTATAGGACCCCCAACAGATACAGTATTCACAGTGAGTAATTCAGATAGAGTGAATAATGATGGTACTGATTATGTGGCTTATGTATGGGCTGATATTCCTGGTGTGCAGAAATTTGGAATATACAATGGAAATGGAAACGCAAACGGACCTTTTATTAACACAGGATTCCGTCCCGCAATAATTTGGTACAAGGATAGAACTGCTGGTGGATATTGGAATATTAGGGATAATAAAAGAACACCATATAATGGAATTGCTCAAGAATTATATACTGCTACATCTGAACAAGAAAATACTCATAATACAAGAAATATTGATTTCTTATCTAATGGATTTAAAATATTGAATGCTCATGATGCAATTAATAACAGTAGCAGACAATACCTCTATATGGCATGGGCAGAAGCTCCACAGTTCAACCTATATGGTGGTCAATCAAATGCAAGATAGATATACTATATAAATAACAAATAGGATCAACTTTTAGAATATAACCATGGCTCATTTTGCAAAACTAGATGCTAACAATCATGTAACTCAAGTCATTGTTGTGAATAATGATGATATTAAAGATGTAAATGGTGTAGAATCAGAAGATATAGGTATTGCTTTTTGTCAACAACTTGCAGGGGCAGTTACTGTTTGGAAACAAACTTCTTATACTGCACTTGGTGGTACTGGTTTTAGGGGTAATTATGCAGGTATTGGAATGTCCTACATGACTAATGTTGAGACAATGGGTGTAGGATCTACTGATATTTTTATATCAATTGATCATGCTGCTTCTTGGGGAATTGGTAAGACAACAGCATTATGGATTTCACCTTTACCTGAACCTGGATTAACAACTACTCAACAAGCAAATAGTCAGTATTATTATTGGAATGAGACAGCACATCAAGCAGATAGTTCTACTCCTAAAACTGTAGGATGGGCTCTTACATCATAATAAATATAAAGGAGGGGGACCTCCTTTTTTTAATGTCCTAAATACTTAGAAAAGAATTGCTATAATGGCTATTAGCAACGCAACACGACTGTCTGACTTTGGATCTGGTATTGGCACACAAGGTGCTATTATTCAGGTTGATAATGCTAATCAGCGTGTTGGTATAGGAACCACAAATCCTCAATATACCCTTGATGTTAAAGGTACACTAAATGCCACAACATTAGGTTTAACTAATCTTAATGTTACTGGTATTGCTTCTATTGGAGTAGGAGCTACTGTTTATGGTGCTGGTATTGTAAGTGCAACATCATTTAGAGGTGAGGGTTCTCAACTAACAGGTGTTAGTGGATTTGGTAGTGCCTTTGATAATACTCAAAATACATTAGGTAATTTGATATATGAAACTCCAAGGAATTTTTATGCAACTGGTGTATCTTCAGTACATATTGATGCTACAACTTCTTCTGGTGATATTGCATTTAGTAGATTAGATGAAATTCGTTTAGGTACTGGTACTACTATGCATATAGGGGCAGGAACTACTCTGATTATGAATGTGCTGAATCTATTTTAATAAATAAAGTATAGAAAAGGAATTTAGAAACCCATGTCTGAAATTAGAGTAAATAGTATTATAGCAGAAGGTGGATCCAGTGCTCCTAATTTAATTTACGGTGCTCAAGTTCCGACAGGAATGGGTATAACTGGTGCTGGTGGAATTAATATTACTGGTGTTATAACTGCTACTACTTTTGTTGGTGCTGTTACTGGTGCTGTTACTGGTAATGCAACAGGATTAACTGGAAATCCAAGTGTTTCTGTTACTAATCTAACAGTTGCGGGAGATCAGACAGTTGGTGGAGGATTGACTGTTACTGGTAATCTGGTAGTGGATGGAGATACTACTACGGTTAACACAACTACTTTAGATGTCGCTGACAAGACAGTAGGTATTGCGTCAACGACTGCTGCAACTAATACTACTGCTGCTGGTGCAGGTATTGAGATCTATGCAAGTTCATCAACAGCAAATAATAATAAGACACTTCTTTGGCAGAATACTAGTAATTGTTTTGAGTTTAGTGAATCTATTAAGACTAAAGGAGTATCAGAAACGTCAATTAATAATGGATCAACGGGAGTACAGACGTATATTAACGGGACGAGTCTTGTATTAGAACTGGATTTAGAGGCGGCAACAGTATTTAATTATACATCTCCTAGTGTTGCTGCAGCTTCAGATGCTGGTGGTATTGGTATTGTATCGTTTAAGAACATGCCAGCAAATGCTCAGAATGTTCGTACAGTAACCTTAGTTCATACGCAGGGTAAAGGAACTGCTGGTATGGGTAATACTAATGCTGTTCAGGGAATAGGAATAACGTGTACTGTCATACCGAAATCGGGTGGTAGTGCTGTTGCTGGTATTACTACGAGAGCATTCTGTGGTGGTGGATCTGGTGCAGCAAGCACAGTAACATGTTCACCCGATTATGGTGGTGCTGGTAATGTAACTGGGGATATTGATGTTATATCATTCCTTGTTCATTATACTGGTGGAACAAATACTCAATTGAGTAGTTATAAAATTTATGCTGTGAAGAGTGGTGGATTTACTCAAGGCAGCGTTGGAGTTTAGGAGGTAGTTAATCATGCCATGGTTAACAGGATCTAAATTAGGATTTGGTGTTCGGTCAACTGATTCTGGACCTCCACCACTTCAAATAACTGGTGGAACTACAGCCACTTACACCTTACCCCATGGATCTTATACAACTCATACTTTTACTTCTTCAGGTACTCTTGTTATAACTGGTGGAGATGGAGGAACTATTGATGATGTTGCTTTCCTACTTGTAGGTGGTGGCGGCGGTGGTGGATTGGGTAACGCCAATGAAGGTGGCGGCGGTGGTGGTGCTGGTGGTGTTGTAAAACATCCTGGTACTTTTAGTATAAGTGGTCCTGGATCATATGCTGTTACTATAGGTTTTGGTGGTAATGGTGGTAATCAACCAGGACCTGGTCCTGGAGGTGATCCTTCAGGAGCACCTGGAGATAATGGTAATAATGGTGCGGATACCACATTTGTTGCCAGTCCTACTGTAACTTATACTGCCAAAGGTGGTGGTGCAGGATCTTTCCATGGACCAGGAAATCCAGGTGGTTGCGGAGGTGGTGGAGGCGGTGCTGGCACAGAAAACCCAGGTGGTACTTCTACTCAACCACCTCAATCAAATCCTGGAGCAAGTGAATATGGTACTTCTGGAGGAATGGGTATACATATGACTCCTGCTGGTCAAGCTGGTTCTGGTAATGGTGCTGGAGGTGGTGGTGCTGGAGGTGCTGGAGAAGATGGATCAGATAGACCAGGTGGACCAAGTGGTCAATCATGTAATGATTTAGGTGGAGCAGGTATAACTATTGATTATAGAACAGGATCAGGTGCAACCTATGCTCATGGTGGTAACGGCGGTGGTGCATATAATTTCCAATGTATAGTTAGTCATGGAGGTGCTACTACTGGAGATGGAGGAGGTGGTGCTAACCCTAATAATAATCCTACTGGAGTGGTTAATAAAGGTGGTTCGGGTGGAGCAGGTATTTGTGTTTTTCGTTTCCCAAATACTGTTTATAATGGATAATTTAGGAGGGAATTAACTATGCCATGGTTAACAGGATCTAAATTAGGATTTGGTGTTCAGTCGTCGGGTGTTGCGATTCCACCTATGGAAATAAGTGGTGGAACTAAAACAACTCATGGATCTTATACAGTTCATACTTTTCTTTCTTCAGGTACTCTAGTAGTAAAAGATGCTAAATCAAATCTGTCTGATGTTGCTCTTATAGTCGTTGCTGGTGGCGGTGGCGGTGGAAGAGGTAACCATAATGAAGGTGCTGGTGGCGGCGGTGCTGGTGGTGTTGTAAAACATCCTGGTGCTACTTTAACTAAAGGTAGTACTGCTACTGGAAGTTATACAATTACAGTGGGTGCTGGTGGTAATGGATATTTTGGTAGTCCAACTGGAGCAGGTGATGGTACTCAAGGTGAAGATAGCTCATGTGTAGTATCTCCTACTGTAACTTATACTGCCAAAGGTGGTGGTTATGGACCTTTTATGAACCCAGGAAATCCAGGTGGTTCTGCTGGTGGTGGAGGAGGCGGCGGTTCTGATAACCCAGGTGGTTCTGCTACTCAACCAACTCAATCAAATCCTGGTGCAAGTCAATATGGTAATTCTGGTGGTCAGGGTATACACTATCAACCTGCTGGTCAAGCTGGTTCTGGTAATGGTGGAGGCGGTGGTGGTGCTGGAGCTGCTGGAGAAGCTGGATCCTCAAGACCAGGTGGACCAAATAACACTGATCCCAATCGATGTGGTCAGTTAGGTGGCGACGGTATAAGTATTGATTATAGAACAGGATCAGGTGCAACCTATGCTCATGGTGGTAACGGCGGTGGTGCATACGATACAGTTTGTCCAGTTCCTACTGAACCAGCTAATACTGGAAATGGGGGAACTGCTAGTAATACTGCTAGTGGTGCAAGTGCAGGTGGTTCACCAGGTATTGTAGTTCTTCGTTTCCCTAATGCTGTTTATAACGGATAATAAGACAAATTACAAAGTGTCACAAGACCCTACACAAGGGTCTTTTTTTATGGCATACTGTATATGTTCGTGAATAAATTATGCAACTTACTGGATCTGAAAAATTGGTCTTTATTGCTTCATTCCTGTGGTTTATGCATTGGGGTGTCCGTATTTCCCACATTTTGATTGATTATGTTATTTCTTGAGACTAAGGGGTACAATTATAGTAAGCAACGGTGCGAACGAATTACAAGTTGGTTCGTGGGTCAGTACCTACCTAGATATAAGTTGCTTATCAATATAGATCATCTTGGATTACTTCGTCAAGATGTTTTTGGTTGGATGTGGGCAGCAGATTGTGACCATAGACCTCGTGAATTTGAGATTGAGATACATAATCGTATGAATCCTGAAAATTATACTAAAACTCTTCTACATGAACTGTGGCACGTTTATCAACATGTCAAAGATCAGTTAAAA
>CEUO01093577.1_pt1 | contig 11726 bp, 7 predicted proteins | sample 531391 | NCBI WGS metagenome assembly CEUO01 (sample SAMEA2622799, study PRJEB7988) | marine metagenome | isolation source: saline water (ENVO:00002010), including
GTGAATGGTGCATTGGTAGGATACAGAGTAGAGTATTTGAATGACGACGGAACAAAGGTACAGAACTTTTATAGAGTTGTAACTTCGGCAAATAGATGTGAACCTGTTAATCAGAACCTAACGAACACATCACAAAGTGCAGTAAGATACAGATTCAATGACAGTGGTAGTTTATTATTTTTAACGGTTACACCGTCATCTGCACCGAATGTTAAACCAAATGCAGTACCTTATATTGGTACAAGAAATCAAGAGGTAGTAATCACCAACACGTTTTTCAATCCTATAATGTTAGAGATAGAGATGGTTGAATACGATGAGAGTACATTGGCTTATGGTTTATATGGACCTCAGAGTAAATCAATGGATGATGGTATATATACTATTTATGATTTCGATAAGAATATATACAAACAGTATAACTTATTTGAGATTAAGGATGAGTTCAATGAGACACTTTATGAGATTAGAGAACCTCGTGACACCATTGACTTTAATAAAGATTTTGATGATATCTCTAACACTTAATGGCGAAAAAAGTTAAAATAAAAGGAACAAACTTTAATGACAATCTGGTAGGTACACAACTTACCAGTGGTTCATCAATTCTCACATTGGGTAACTTCAGTCTGACAACATCGTTTGATGGACCGAAGGTTAATAAGTCCTACAACTTAGGTTCATTTTCTAAACCTATCACTTTAAATACGTTAGGGGTTACTGCTACTGAAAACAAAGAAGTATTAACTAACAACCTAAGTGTGTTCTTAAATGTTGACACCTCAAACCCTGTAGACTTCGTACAGTTTGGTAGTTTATATGAGAGGTTAAGAGTTGCAGTAGAACAGATACTTACAAAGTGGCCTGCTGGACTTTACTCACAACCAAATGGGGGAACTCCTATAAACGTTATTAATGCGAGTTACGATGGTATAACTAATCAAACGACTTTTGATTTACCAACTGGTGCTATCATTAATAACTACGATATGACTTATACTTCTGGCTCTACAGCTAGTGAAGTATTTGCTGTTGAAAAAGATTACAAAAACTTAGTAGTATATTCTTACAGATATAATCTATTATTAAATGGTACTGAGTATGAGGTTGTATCTTTGAGTGGTACACCATCTTTAACTACAGGTAACATTGGAGTTACTGTTAAGGGAGATCCATTTGGTGGTAGTGCAACTTCATCACAGAACTTACATCTTAAACCTAAGAACCAATATGTTGAAGAGTTCTTCAGTAAGTTGGATGAGTTTGAGAGTGAGTTATTATATAGAGACGTTACTCCAATATATACTTCTACATTTAAAGAGGCATTGGAGACAGAAGATGGTGTTACTGTATTTGTTGATAGGACATTCACTTGGCCTGTAACTGATGGTTACAACATTGACAACAACACACCACAATATGCAGAATACTTTGAGAGTTTATTAAGGTTAGCTGCAGACTACGATGATTATAAGACAGATTTAGTATCGAGATTTTTCGTTACTGGTTCTATAGAGAAATATGACACTGACGATGAGAGGGTTAAAAAGATGTTACGAATCTATGGTAGAGAGTTCGACCAAACGAAGAAGTTCATCGATGGTTTAGCTTTTGCTCACAATGTCAGTTACGATAAGAAAAACAACATACCTGACGTATTAGTTAAGAATTTGGCTAGAATGTTGGGATGGGATACATTAAACACAACATCTGCTGAAGGTTTGTTACAATCATTTGTTTCACCAACTGCGGCAGTATACAGTGGACAGAGTAAAGGGTATTCTTTTGCTGAGATGGACATTGAGTTGTGGAGAAGGCTAATCTTAAACACTGCTTATCTTTTCAAAGGTAAGGGTACGAGAAAGGTTATAGAGTTTATGTTCAGATTCATTGGTGCACCTGATTGTTTGGTGGATTTCAACGAACACATTTATTTGGCAGATCAGAAGATTGATGTTAGTGGATTTACTAACTTCGTTTCTATGACTACAGGTTTAGATGTTGCCGATGTTGATTTGACACAATACCCTGTTGATGACAATGGATATCCTAATGTATTACCTGATACTCAGGAGTTATACTTCCAAAATAATGGTGGATGGTATAGAGAGACTGAAGTAGAGACAGGTAACAATCCACATTATGGGCCTTACGATGAGGGACAATCATATATTGATGGTATGTTCAGAAGGTTCTTCAGTGGTGATACTGTATTTAGAACAGTCCAAAACACAATCCCTGATGTGAATAATATTAGTGGTTTAGATGTAGTAGTTACTAATTATGAGTATAATCATTATATTGGATCAACAACATCAATGTGGAACAAATATGATCAGATTGTAAATACATTCAGTGCCGATACTACTAGTTTAACGCCTATTGCAGCTTCGATTGTCACTCTTATTGCACAACTTCATAATCAAACAATCTTAAATTCACCAACAGATTTAAGGTTAAAAGATTTTTACTCTACGTATGCAATTCCAGCTTATCCATCTCCCGTCCCTAGTGCTCCGACATACGGATACAATCTTTCTCCTTTGATTGAGGACAACAAAAAGGCATGGGTAAACTCTACAAGCCCAACAAATAGGACTTATGATTTAGCACTTAGGGAGACAAACTATAACCAAACTTCAGGATTCATTGAGAATGACAGTAGATTGGTTATCAACACAAAAGAAACAAAACTCACATACAATGCTGCAAAAGCAATAGAATGTGATGTTTACGATTATATTAAAGCAAATGCATGTCCTATTAGTTTAACAGGAATGTCGCAACCGTATCCCTCAAAGTTATGGTTTGGTGCTGATGGTGGTCCTGATTGGTCTGACGTTGGTATGGATGTTTCAAAGATGACATTTGTGGAGTTCATTGGTGAGATATATAGAAAATACATCAACGCCAAAAACAGAAAAGTTATTGATGATGCACATGGTGGTGGTTATCCAACACTAAGAATGATATATCAAGATTATCTTGACGCGTTAACAAAATGTGGTAAAGCTTCTAACGCTTACAAATACTCACAACTAATAAGTTTTGTTGATGTAATACAAGGTTATTGGATTGGATTAGTTGAGCAGGTATTCCCTACTACAACTATTTGGGATTCTGGTAGTCTTTACAGAAACACAGTATTCGATAGGCAGAAATATGTTTATCGTCATGGTATTAACGATGGTTCTGAGTTTGCAAAAGTAGAAAGGAACATAAACGGTAAGTACAAAGGTACTAGAGAGCCATTGACGGTGACATCATCGGTAACTAGTGGTATAAAGGCTCACGTTACATTTATTGAGACGTTAGGGTGTTATGGTAATTCTGTTTTAGCAGATAGATGTATAAACAATTACGTACAAGTTGCTCCATTGTTAAGAGTTGCTCCTAACTTATTAACAGTAAAAGAGGAGGAAGTTGAAAATACTAATGAAAATAAAGATCAGGGTGTCACAGGTAACCCCGTAGATGCTAAAGGTCAGGTTATTTGGTCAGCAAAAAGAAGAGGAGGATGATAACATTAAAGACATATAAATGTGCTAAGAAGATAGATTGTAGTGATGGTATCTTAAATCCAGAGTCTGGTAGATTGGCATCAGTACAGATGGATGTATATACAAATCCATCATATGTTATTTCAGGTACTAGTGCAACTATTGCTAGTGGTACAACTACTAGTTCTACGTATTATTATAATCCTTCATTGAGTGCGACTACTGCAGGTGTGGAGTTAGATTTCGGTTTCACTGATAACTATTCTACTTTAACTGCAAGTACAACAACTTTCAAATATAACATATATGGTTACAACCCAACTACGGGAACTTTTGGTAATCATGTTAGGGGTGGTGATTTCACTTTCCCTACGAGATCATTTAATGTTACGGGTACTACATTAAGTGATACTATAAGTTACGGTGATTTATATACTGATAATGAGTATATGGTAAAACCATCGTACACTTATTCTGCAACTACATTAATAGAAGATGTTGTTATTAATACTTTAGATATTAGTGATATAAACACACCTATTAACTTAACTGGTAATACTTTCGGTTTATTCAAAACTGGAGGTACTGATGGTTATTTTGTTGTAGTAGACAACCCACCAACACCTGAGATTGCCACACCACAGATTGTGGAGACTCCTAATGATTTTACATTAACAATGGAGCAGGCAGACAAATCTAAGGGTAACTTAGAGATAACAATACCAGCACCACAGGTTACAAACGCTTCTACTGTTAGATTACTAAGTGAGAACTTCACTGTAGGTTTCAGTGGACAGAGTGAGTTTATTTTAAATGAGAAAGCTGATGGTGATGTATTGGTTACTGTTAATGGTTTGACATTATTAAAGAATGTAGAATACACTTTTGTTGACAATAGAACAAACACAACGACAGTATATATGGCGAGTGGTACTACATTGATGCCGACAGATACTTTACAGATGATATATGTAAATGGTGTTGCCGCAGATAATGGATTAACTGTAGAGACTACAGAAGTAAGTGCGATTGCCAGTGGTGCGACAGGTACACAACCTGCAGGTGCTAAAGTATTTTATAATACAACACATAACACATATGAATATTACTTAGATTTCGACCCTTCAAACCCTGAAGACATTCAGATGATAGTGAATGGTGTCGATTTAAGTTACGATAAAGATTTTTACCAATCATCAACTTTACCTAACAGAATGATATTTGGTTCTGCGACGATAAAGGTTGGAGACGTTATTGCGGTTTATTACTTACCAGAGTCTAGTGCTGCGGTGACAAACAGTTTAACTACTAATCAGTTGGCGGTATCTTGGAGTTCAGTACCAGCACCTACAGGTATTCCTGGAGTGTTTAATGTACAGGTAACTTCGAGTGGAGATACTTCATACTCTAGTGTTCTTTATTCGGGTAGTACTCCATATGTTAGTGGTCAGACAGAATATAATTTAAATTTAACAATCACTGGCTTAAATCAGACATACTTATATAGAGTTGTTAGTGAGAAAACATTCACAACAATAAGAGGGGATGAGTTGGTGACAACAGCTAATAGTATTAATGGTAGTTTTGATACTAATAATATGATATTAAATACATACTAATAATTTACTTTTCAAGTATTTATATTAAAATAAGGGAATAATATGAGTTACATAATAAAAACAGCAAACGCATTAATCAACGCCAAGCTAACAGATATTGGAAGAAAAAAGTTAGCAGGTGGTCAGCTTAATTTTAAGCAATGGGCGTTTGGTGATTCAGAGATTGATTATTCATCTTTGGGTACGTCTGTAGATTTCAGTACTTTAGATATACTGAGACCAAAGGATAATAACCCAGATTTGAAATATAGAATACCAAAATCGGGAACAACTAGTTTAAATACATTACCACAGATTACGCCAGTGGAGTTAACGATAACTAACACTGCAAAGACGAGAGGTTTTTTCACAGGTGATACAACTGCAGGATTCACTGCATTTACATCTTCAGAATATGCACATACTACTTGTACATTTGATGTTTCATCATTAACTGGTGGTACATGTTTGACAGTTGCTGGAGGTACTTTCAGTAGTTCTAACGTTGGAGATTTGATAATGTTAAAGATGAGTAACCCTTATGTCACTACGACTACAGCAAGTGGTGTTGTTGAAGAAGACGCACCAGTCCCTTATTTGATGTATGAGATAGAAAGTGTAACTACGGGTGGTGCTACTGATTATATTTGTTTAGACAGAGAGTTACCAAACTTTGGAGGTGCTGCAGGTACTGTAGATGGTTTCGGTATTGTTTATCCAGGTGGTGATTCGATTCAGAACTTCTATGGTTCTGGTTCTACAACTCCTTATTGGAATGAGGACACATTGGCATTTGATAGTAACTGTGATTTGGGTATTGCAGATGTTGATGTTTGGAATATGAACATCACTAACTCATTACCTGTTGCTGGTGTTGATCCAGCTACTTATGAAGATTTTACAAAGTATGGTTCTACTGGTTATACAGGTAGTAAACTATATTTTGATTTAACATATAATGACAATGCTGGCAGATTTTACACTGGAGGTTCATACCAACCAGCTGCTGGTTTAGTACATTACACTAATAATACTATTGCGAACTTCTATGGTGAACAACTATATGTTAGTTCTGCAAACAATTCTAAACCAACATTACAGTTACCAACGATTATGGATTATCGTAATAGTGGTTCAACTGTTGGTTTATCATTAGTGAGTGGTACTGTAGAGAAAGTAATGGCAAGTGGTGGTACTGAAAATGTTTCGCATCATTTGACGTATTACGATTTAATCGCACAAGGACAAAATGGTGACAGAGTTGTTGGTTGTGTTATGGCTGATCAAAAAATGTTTGTCATCTCTGATATGGAGATAAACTCAGTGATGTCATATAAGGCTAATAGAAACTGGACATTACCAACACCTGATATTGATGCAATACAAAATAGTAATGGTGTTATCGATCAGGGTGAGTCGATGTATGTTAGTTATATATTTAGTACGACTTCTGGATATACCGCAGGTATTCATTGTCAAAATTATGCATTCATAGAGAATCAAACAGGATCACTTGATGATGTGAGAGTTACATTTACTACTGATTTAGATTACTTAAAACCAGGATTAAGTGGTAGTGCGGGGATAGGATTCGAAGCACATGGGTTACATTTAATATTCCAAAAAGTGTTGAACGGTTCACAACCATCACCAGATGCTTGGAAGATTTATGATTTCACTAGTAGTGTTAGTGGTTCGACCGCTGGTCCAATCGATAAAAATGATATTTATGGTATTCCATTAGTGATAGATAATGATGTTTATACAGGTGCGACAACTTATAATCTTAATGATTATATTACAATACCTACAACTGCAGAACCTGACAAGTTACAGTTTGGTGATGAGAGATTCTTCTATGGTAACATAGAAACTCAGATTGCTGCAACTGCATATAAGTCAGCGTTTAACTTCATAGCAGACAACGGTATGTTTACAACATCAAACAACCCCACCTTCAATGGTTCATTTAATCAGGTATACATCAGTGAGGTTGGTGTTTATGATAGTGATGGAGATTTAGTGGTGATAGGTAAGTTATCGTCACCGATAAAGAAAGATAATAGTAAGACTGTCATTGTACAGTTAGAAATAGATTTTTAATGGGATATACACCAACAGGAACGACAGAGGTTTTACAAGTGTATCTAACAGATGCAGGTAGAAGAGATTTGGTAGATGGTGGAGGATTTAGTGTTAAGTTCTTCGCATTGGGTGATAGTGATATCACATATACTGATGCCGATAACGATGCTGTTGGGATGCCTAATAGGACTACAGATTTAAGAGGTAGTACTGCTAACTGTTTTAGTACGACTGCTCGTAAGACTATAAGATTATTTATACAAAAGTAGAAGGATGGGATACGTACAATCGGCAAGTACCGTAACATTAAGGGCTAGATTAACACAAAAAGGAAGAGAGGAACTGTTAAGTGGGACAACTCAGTTGACGGTTAAATATTTTGCTTTGGGTGATGGTGATGCTAACTACCGAACAACTTCGGTACTAAGTACTGGTAAAGTACCTGATGTCACTGGTGATTATAGTGGATGTACTTTAAGTTTAGCTGATGGTGTAGGTTTACACCACCCAATCAGTCTTACAGGTGGTACAAACCCTAGTACGGTGAAACTACCAGCAACTACAGCAACTACTACTTCATTATTGTTTGGATGTGGTAGTCCTTCAGATTTACAGTTCAGTGCAAATACATTAACTTGTGATGTTTATGTTAATAGGTTGATGAACGCTGAAAATAAAATATTATACGATTGGTATAGTAATGCCGCTAGTGCAGACACTGCGGCTTTCGCTTGGAGTCCATTAGGTTCAGGTGCAATAAAGGATAGAATCCCTGGTCAGCCAACTAACCCAATACAGTTTAGTGGTACTAATAATGGCACTGTGGTTACATTAGGGGGTGAACCTTATGCTAACTTTTATGATTTTGTTTACATCAATAAAAAACACGTAAGTAAAGGAGTAGTAACTAATACTCAAGAATTTGATGATGTAGATATTGAGTTTGCTAAACCAGTAGACAGGTATTTATGGGAGTTGATAAACAACGTATTACCATATAAAGACACTACAGAATATCCATATAGTAATAATAGTAGTTACACTATTGATTATACTAATATAATAAGGACAGATGAGGAAAAACCTTTAGAGTTAAAAAAACCAGCGACAGAGAGGAATACACTTAGCGGTGCGTTATTAGAGTTTCCTGTTTCACAAATTGAAGTATCACCAATGGTGACATCATTTTCATCACTAAGTGATAGTAAAATACCAAATAGTGCAAAGGTTGATTCTGGTGTATATAATGCTTCTCATATTTTGGGTGCGGGTGCTGGTGGTTTAATGGTATCTGCTAGAGAATATGGTTATTATGCTGAGTTCAGAAGTAATAAACCTTTAAAGGGATTTTTACCCACTAGTTTAGTAGAACAGAATTATGCTGATTTATTTTCAAATGAAGTAAATAGTGGTAATATATATCCTTGTGTTAGGGTTAAACCTTATTTGGGTGTTAATGAAACATTAAGATCTAAAGGTGCAAGTACTAAATATCCATATAATACATTGGGTACTAAAGAGGCTGTTTTCATATATGATGCCTTTAGTGGGTATGATAAAAGTGGAACTCTGAAGTATGATTTCTTTTATGATGGTACTGGCAGAAGAGATTTCCCAACAAGTAATGAGGTGTTATTCACTATGGACAAATTGAGATACGATCCTTTTAACCCTCAACACGGAAATAGTTTAGGTAGTAGAGGATTTTCAAATAATACGTATAAACCTAGTGAACTTGAGTTAACACAAATGACAGCATTTGACCATATTGTAACACAAGGTAGATTATTAAGGTTAGATGTGGATCCATTTATTGATTGGGATGTTGAAGGAGATGCATCGTACATATATCCAAATGAAGGTTTTGGTTGTGTTGGTAATGGTGGAATTGGACCTGATGGTGCTTTTTATTCTAAAACCCATTCAGGTGGTTTAGTAACTGCCACATATGCTAGTGGTGTAGGGCAACCATCAGGACAACAAGATGGTGTTGTTAGTAGTAAAGATTTTATCTTTAATAATGAGTCAAATAGTACTTCATATTTGAAAAGATTTAGTAATAACACTAGTGAATATTGGCACGCATCTTTACAAAGCGCTGGGGCTATCAATTACGGTTTGAGTTTATTGAATTATGAAAGGAGAATGGTAGATGTGTTTTTTGATGTTACATATCAGGGACTTTCACCTATAAGTGAGTTTGGTAGACAAGTACGAAAAGTTGGAGATGAGTATATCGTTACTATTAACTTAAAATATTCTACTAAAAATATAAAAGATGACAATGGTGCACCTTATACTGCATTTTTAAAGCTTAATTTTAGAAATACAATATTAAAAAATGATTCTCCAGGGTCTAGAGTTGCACCATCAGGTGCTAGTAATGGATGGGGTTATGTTAATAACATCAGTCCAATAATTGTAAGAACAATACCTAATACATAAGATGCAAAATATAACATTAACACCTAATAGTAATAGTAGACTACTGAACATGGTAGATAGTAGTGATGTGCAGGTAGGTTACTTACCCACATTTAATTATTTAGATGATCATGTAGATTTTGATACTACGCAAATAAATAATAGTGATTATGCGTTGGGTTATTCATTTGAAAATACTCCAAATGAACTAACACATTTTAATGGTTTTAACAGTTGTTCTATTGGTTTCGGTAATCCAAACAGTAATGCCACTTATAGTGAAGTATTAGTAAGACAATATTGTCATATAAAGACAAAATATATTTCTATAAGTGGGACTAGTACGACTATTAGTGTTACTAGTGGTGAAAGTTTATTTGGTAGTGCTGGTGGTTGGGAAACCATCGGTGGAGTACAATATATGGTTAATGGTTCAATATCTAATGTTAAATATTTTTTAACAAACAGAGTTGAAGACATTCCAAATGGAGGAGTTGTTCAAACACCTGAGCAGTTCTTAGCGACAAAAGTAACAGTAGGTGAGATATTCCCAATGTATTTCCCAAAGAGGGATACTTTGGTTTTACAAAACAACAAATTAGATAGAGGATAAAATATAGAATTATGGCAAATTATAAAATAGTCAACAATCCAAACGGATATACATTTAACTTAGAGATTGAGAAGTTAACAGATAAGATGTCTTCTCCTGTTACGCAGAGTAACTTAAAGTTTACTTATGCCGACAGAACGAATAACAGTAGAGAGGAGGTTAATTTGTTTTCATCTTTTAGGTTACCTGTCAATTCGGAGTCTATATCGGATTTTACAAGTGTAAGTGCATTTAATGATAATGCACCATCTTATTTAAATCAAGATGTTATTATCTTTGCGGCTATACCGAAAGATGAATACGGTGAGATGATTGATGGTAAGACTATTAAGTTTGAGTTTCAGACTACTGGTGGAACTAGAACACTTTTTGGTACATATTCTGATGCTTCAGCAGATGGTGTGGGAGATTCTATATTTTCAGATAATGATGAAAGGTTAGGTAATAGTACGTATGCTATTGGTGCATTAACACATGACCCTGTAAGTAATACTGCAATTAATCCACCAAACTCAGAGGAATATTATAAGAGTAATGTTTGTTTATTATTCTGTGATGACATTGCTACTCCTGTTGGGGGTGGTTCTTGGTCAACAGGATGGGGAACTAACAATCCTTACGCTGTAGGTAATAAGGAATATTATGATTATGTTTCAGGTGCTACTACTACTTATGATCAACCAGTAGGTATTGCATATTTGGATAGTGGGTTTTTAGTTATTACTGATCCTACATTAACTAGTGAATTTGATGTTAGTGGTATGTTCAATGCTGATGGTACACCATATGTTGGTGGTGCTACAGATTTTGCTGACATTTATTATTCTGGTGCTTCTTCTGCTAATGCTTATTTTGAGAGTATCAACAGTGAGTATGTATTAAACGTATTATGTGTTGCTGACGGTACAGAGTTCAATAGTTCTAAAAACCCAACATACATTACTGGTTCGGGCGATAAGGTAAGAATCAGTGAGGTTGCATTATATGGAGACAACGGAAATAATGAACCTGGTGAGTTATTGGCGTATGGTAAGTTAGACAGACCTGTAGAAAAAGGTGTTGGTGATTATTTATCATTTGTTGTCCAAATTAAGGCATAGTTTCTCTTTCTTTTTTTAGATTTATTCTTATATTAAAGAAAAAGTTTTTTATGGGTAAAATCTTAGGGCTTGATGTCTCGACAAAGACGATTGGTGTTGCACTCTTCGATGAGGATGCAAAGTTAAAGATTTTAAAGAACGTTACACCTAAACCTAAACCAGTTCCAAAGGACAAATTAGAGTTATTATTCAAAAAGGCGCACATTTTTGAGGATTTTCTTAAAGATTATGTTGCTTATGACATTGACACTGTGGTTATTGAAGAGCCATTATTAAGTTCCAACAACAAATACACTGTTGGTACGTTATTAAGGTTCAATGGTATGGTTGCAAAGGCATGTTACGACATTTTGGGTGTTGTTCCTGAGTTCATTTCATCTTATGACGCTAGAAAATACGCATTTCC
>CEUO01046016.1_pt1 | contig 11711 bp, 12 predicted proteins | sample 531391 | NCBI WGS metagenome assembly CEUO01 (sample SAMEA2622799, study PRJEB7988) | marine metagenome | isolation source: saline water (ENVO:00002010), including
GTGACAGAGTTGGAAGCTGCGCTGGCCTCTGACTCCTGACCAGCATCGTTTACCCAGGTGAGCTTGTAGCGGTAGGGGTCACTCGTTGTGGTGCTGTTCTTCTGGATTGAAAACCCGCTCCACATAGAAAGGCTGGAGCTTGGGTTTGTGTTGCTAATTGAGCTGCCGGTATTTACGTCTACCGTGCCGTTGCCTGGGTCGCGCTCTGCAATGATTGGGGCTGTCGGGGTTCCGGCAATCCCAAGAGGGCTAAGCTTTACTCCGTCCCACTTCAGGTTGGGGTCTTTGCCATTCGTGATGACAAGCACATTGCCAACCTGCAAGAAGCGAGTTGCCTCATAAGGCGTCCTTGCGTTGTACCGGCCATCAATAAGCTTCGTTACTTCGTTGCCGTCTAGGTGGTACAGGCCACCCCCAAACTCCACGAGAATGTCCGTAGCGCCATCTCTCTGGAAAGAGCCAATGGAGACAATCGGATTGCCGATGAACGGGTTTACTGGAGTTGATGCTTTGTCGTTCCTGTGGTTCCACTCGTAGACAAGTGGAGCAATGCCTGGAGCTTTTAGGACTTCTCCTCGAAGGGAAAAGAAGACCCCCATCGAGTCTGTGGAAGATCCTTCTTTTTGCCAAACCTTGTCGTCAAGGCCGGCAACCTGACTAGGGTCAAACTGAATAGTTCTGCCACGGGCTCTAGACATGGCTACGCCTTAAAGTCAGATTCACTGGTGCCAGTGCTGTACTGCCAAGTCATTCTGCCCATAGCGCGCCTTCGACCGCCCCAGACAATCGTGTTTTGCAGGTTGGTTTTATCGAGGCCACCCATCCTGGCAATCCCCATCTCAAACCTTTGACGGGCAGAGTTCGCCCTGCCCTGCTCATCTGCCGCATCCAGCATCAGAGCTTCTGCTCCATCGAGGATAATGTGATGGAACTCAGCGTCGAACAGAGGACGGTCGTTGTCCTCGCTCATTGGCTTTGCCTCCATCTGAATGATGGAGCGAATGTCGTACTCATCATCCGGGATGGGATAAAGCTGCATGAACAGAGACGAGGCGCTGTTGGGGCCAGCAGGGCCTAGGTAATCGTCCGTGGTGTCGTCGGTCAGAGAGATGGTTACATTCTGCGGATCGTGCAAAAGGTACGGAGCAGTTCCGTTTGCTCGGCTTCTGTAGACCCTGATGTTGAAGTCTTTTCGCGCCGTAGTAGAAGGAATAGTGACCAAGCCAACAGCCGCGTCAGAGATTGTCACAGCCACAGAAGGGCTAAGGGCAGACTCGGCTCCGCTCTGCTTGTCTACATGAGTGAACCAGTAGTTGTAGGTTCCAACAGCAAGGCCGGAACCATTGACGACGGAGAGCCCAGAGAGGGCGTTCTGAGGAGCGGGGATAGGCTCCTTCCTGGTGGTCGCAAACCGAGTGGGCCGACCCTCGACATCCATCTCTAGGTAGGCAAGCTCAGACGGGCTAATAGCGGCCATAGAGAGCGGCGTGCCGTAGGAGGAAGCGCCTCCCCTGAATAGAGTCGTGTTGACGACGGTCAGCGACCCAACTGGCAGGGCAACCTCGTCATAGATAATTTTAATGGAGTGGTTTGCAGTAGGCCCAGCGGCGATGGTTTGAGCACAACGAAGCGGACGGTCTAGCGTCCACTTATTCCCCGTTGGATTGACGTTTACGACTCGGTAGAAATCGTTGTCGATTTTTACTCGCTTCCCCATAACAGTCACGGGAGTGTTTCCGTGCTGAGAGATTGCGATTATTCGCTTCCCGGTTTCTGTCCCAACAACGTAAACGCCATCAGCGGCAGGGGTGTTGTTGTTGGCTCCGGTGTTTGCCTTGAAGAAGGCAGCGTAGGTGGCGTAGGAAGCTTCTCTGCGAAGCCATCCCCACCTTCTCCTAGAGCAGATGTCTAGGTACGCCTGATTGATTCGGCGGTTTAACTTTGCGTCAGACTGGGAGTAGTCCTCACGCCGCTCTTGGAGAGCTGTTCTGAGTTCCGAGAGGTTCACGAACAACCCTCCTAGAGCGAGTGAGTTTTAGACTACGCCTTGCGACGGTAACGAACGAAAAAGCAAAGTCCGTCAAGAGCAAGAGCAGAAACGTCGCCGTCCTCCTTCATTTCGAAGAAAAGGACCTTCCCCTTGGGAACAACCTGATTCTGGTCAACGCCAATATTAACAAGAGTCGTTGCGGGAATCTCGTGAGACTTACCAGCGCCAGCCGAAACAAGCTCGACAGAGTTAGCTAGGTTTCCGTCATTGTCCCCACGCTTAAGGCGAAACTCAAAATTGTCGTTCGCATTATGAGCCCCGACTTTTGCCCCAATCCAGATGTGAACGCTTTCGATGTAAACATCAGCGTCATCAGCAGGAAGAAGGGCAACATTAACCGGGGTAGTGTGGTCAGCAATCGTATGAGCGACCGCGCCAGAGTTAGACTCGCTGCCGGCCAATCGACCGTAAGCGATACTGACATCTGACATAATCGAATAGCCAAAAGGAGCGTACTCCTTGGCTACCCGACTAACGTGTGCTGCAACAGCCATAATAATCTCCTAGTTGCGTAGGCAGGGGGCCGAAGCCCCCTGCCAACACACGTTGTTTAGCCGCGCTGGTTGAAAGCGTTGATAAAGCACTTCTTCAGAGCCTGTCCCGCACCCGGTCCATTCTCAAGGCAAGTGCCAATAACAAACGTCGCAGAAGCGTTGGCCGTAAAGCCAGTAGCTGCGGCGACATGCGACAGGTAGTCGTTGTTGGCAGTCAGCTTGACTGCATCGTTCTTCGTAGCGCCAGTGTTCAGCTTGGCATCCACAACTCCGCAAATGCGAATCAAGACATCTTCGCCAGTGGCAAAGGTGCTTTTTCCTACACTGCCGAGCACAACGCCAGGAATGGCAACCTGATGCCAAACCTTGTCGAGTGCGTCCACAGCCATCGTTGTGTAGCCATCGTCAGCCGTATCTCGCGGGTCAATCATTACGACATCTCCTCGCGAAAGAGCAGCGTGAGCCTTTGCAGCAACATCCAGCACAAGAGCTGAACCACCATGAATAAAAGTAGACATATCTGTGTTCCTCTCTTTCTTAGAACTGGACTGCGCCGGTAAACGTCGTGATTCCCTGACGGGCCAGCGACGATGCGGTCAGCATGCAAGTGAAATACTGGTGGGCCATGATGACATCGCTGTTCGGCGGCGTCATAAAGTCCGTCATGCGGAAATCGTCGTTCGACAGGATTCCAAGCTGCAACCCAACGCCCGTCGCCTTACCCTGAACCATCGGGTTCTTCCCGATGACCGAGAAGTCTTCCGGCTTCAGGTTGAAGTCGTTGACTCCGCGCTTGCCAGTGGTGGTCAGGAAGTAAGCCTCGCCGCCCGTGAGCTGCTCTGCGGGGACAACCGGAGTGCCCTCGAAGAGAAGGTTCTGGAAGCCCTGGTCCCAAAGTGCGTTGTCACGCTCAATCTGGTTCGGAGCCACGAGCCGCTTGAAGAAGCGGTAGACGCGGGGGTCAACCAGAATGATGTCCGGGTGGGTGCCCTTCTTCGAGCAGTCCATGTAGACCTGCTCCCAGGCGTCCAGACCATCGGTGCCAAAGGCGGTGATGGTGGCGAACTGGTTCTGCCAGTTTGCGTAGTTTGCCTGGGTAATGCCGCCAACAGTTCCGACAGTACCCGTAGAGGAGATAAAGTCGGGAAGTCCCTCAATCTCCTTGGGGGCACCAGTGTTGCTCGTAAAGAGCTGACGCGAAAGCTCGTTCATCAAGCTAATCTTGGCGATTGCCATCTTAGCGTTGAGGAGGTTCACAATCTGGTACGCGCCACGGTTCTGAGAAAGCTCAGTGTTATCAACGATAACGGAGGCGCGGTTCTTGTACCAAGTGGGGTAACGAGCAGTGTCGGGACCATCCTCGGGAGTCGTCGCGAAAGTCTCGTAAGTGCTGATAGCAGAGACGTTGGAAGACTCGGTGAGGACGACCGGCAGGCGGCACTCAGTGCCACCTTCGTACATCACTGCACCCTGTCGGTACATATGAAAGAGCAGAGGGTTAGACTGGACGATTTCCATCGCCACAGTATCGCGAACAGCCTGGAGCGTAGTCGAATAGACCCGATCCAGCGCCAAACCATTAATTGTATTTGCAGGCATTTAAGACCTCTAAAAGTTAATCCCCTGCTCCTTGAGGGCACGAGTAGCAGCTTCCAAAGCAGTTTCCCGCTTCTTCTGCCGAACCACCGTCCCCTTTCGGGATGCAACGGGTGCCGCTTCGCGGCGCTTCTTTGACTTCACTTGTGACTTGGCGACCGTCATGTTGCTTTTGGCAACCTTGGCCGCTAGCCGTACTGCCCTTGTCGGGTCGGCCTCAGCCAACTCTCCAAGGTCAGGATCGGAGTCGAGTACACGGCCAACTTCTGCGGCAAGGACTTTGTGGTCAAGGTCCGGGTTCTCGGCTGCAAAAGACTGATACGCACGAACAACACGTTGCTGATTAACAACGGGCTGCATTTCCTGCGCCGTCTGAGCGATACCAAGGTTGTCTAGCTTCTCTTGCACAGCCTTATTGACATAGTAGTTAATGACATCCTGTGGGGATGCGCCATCAGCTACGTCTGGAGGGCCTTCATCCTGAACAACCTCTTCTGCTGCGGGGGACTGCTTACTAAGCATAAGCTGGTCAACTACAGCGCGCTGGTCTTCAAGACGACGACGCTCCATTGCAAGAGCCTGAGTCTTCCTTGTGTAATCTGCCTGACGAAGAAACCCTTGCTTCAAAGTCTCTTTGAGGTCATCAGAAATGTCTTCCTGACTCTCAAGAAACGCAATGGGGTCTTCGTTTATGTCCGGGGCTTGGCCCTCATCCTCTGTGTACTCAACGCTTTCGTCTGCCGAAGCGCCGATCCCCTCGTCAGAGTTGTCCTCAAATGGGATCTCTGTTCCGGGGTTGTCGGTGGCATCCATTTGCACAACCTTTCCTGCGCTGACTTAATTGTCAGACTGCTATTATCAGGGTGCATTTTATAATCGTTGTCAAGTACCATCGCGACATGGCACGACGAAAAAAAACACTGACAGACGATGAGATTTCTCTTTGGCATCAGCGCATTGCTGCCGCAGAGGAATTTCTCGAAGACAATATCCTTCCACACTGGAGAAAAGTTTTTCTCGATTACGAAGGAAATTACAGAGATCAGAACACCGACCCATATGCGGAAGACGACGTACCTTCCATTAATTATTTGCTGGCAACAGCCAACACAATTGTCCCCTCGGTAGTCTCTGCTGACCCATACGTTCGTTGCCTTCCACGGCGACCCGGCGACGAAGAAGGGGCAAAGATTGCAGAAAACGCCCTTAACTACGTCTTCAGAGAAGTTGATCTTAAGTCTGTCCTAAACGACGTAGTGCTCGACTCAATCCTTTTTAACTGCGGATTCGCAAAGGTCGGCTATGACCCATCTGGCGCTTTCCTCATGGAAGAAGAGTACGAGGTAGGTCCAGAGAAGCTTGACGAGGAAGACGAAAGCGTTCTTTCTATCGACGCTCAAATGAGGCTTCGTCAAGCGCTTGCAGACGAAGACATTCCATTTGACGAAGGCCCACAGGACAACCCCACCATTGAGAGAGTTGCTCCCTGGGACATCCTTGTTCCTCCTGGGTATGAAGACATTCAAAAGTGCCCTTGGGTCTGTCAGAGAATGACAGTTCGAGTCCAAGACCTTGAGGCTGACGAAAGATTCAAAATCCCCAAGGGCCTTGAGCCCGACTCTTGGCTGACCTCTGAAACCCCCTCTGCCTTTAACTACAAACAAGAAGATTACATGGGGTTCGATGACGACGACCGACCTGAGTATCTAACTGTTTACGAGATTAGGCACTGGGGCAAAACAAGGCTTGGCGGGCGACGACGATGCCTTTGGCTTATCCGGCCTCAAGAGGGAATCTCTCTAAGCGATTGCGTTATTCGCCACATTGACGACCCCCTTGAGATGCGTGGCTACCCCTACCAAATGCTGCGCTTTACCAAGGTGCCAGGAGTCTTTTACTCGCCAAAGGTTGCTGACCTTGCGGCGATTCATGGGCTAGCCGACCAGCTCAACAAGGAGTGGCAGCACCTTATCCGCCACCACAAGATGACATCGAAGCGCAAGTGGGTCGGGCTTCCTGGAATCCTAGAGGACGGAAGCCTCCAAAACCTCCTTGAATCTGACTACGACATGGAGGTTGCTGAGCTTCCTGCCAACGTCGGAGACATTCGCAACGCCCTAATGCTCCTGCCGGAAGCTCCTCCCCCGAGCACAACCCCGATGGTCCTTCAGGGCCTCGCTCGACTGATGTACGAAATCAGCGGTGTTGACGTTTACCAGCGAGGCGGCGTCGGCAGAAAGGGAACGACGGCGACAGAGGTTGCTGTTGCGGCCCAGGGTGCCTCGAACCGAGCAGGCGTTCGACTGGGAGCCACGGAGCGGTTCACTGAAAAGATTGCCCGTCAGGTTCTCTCGGTCATTCGTCAGTATTGGGATGACCCACGGTACATGCGAATTACTGGGGTTAGCGGTGAGCCAGAGTTCGTTATGTTCTCTGCCGCCGACATCATCGGAATGTTTGACGTTCGAATCGAGTCGGGCTCAACGCTTGGCAAGGACCCTGGAACAGAGCAGCAGGCTTTCATGGGACTGCTTCAAACTATCCAGGCAACAGTCTCTTCCCTTATCCCTCTTGTTCAGGCTGGCATTGCACCGCCACAAACCATCCAGTCCTTTGTGGAAAAAGCCTTTTCAATCTGGCAAGCTGACAAGCGTATGCTTATGGAGCCGCTTGCAGCACTTCAGGGCGCAGCTACCCCTCAGACTTCTCAGCCCTCACCGGGCGGAATGACTCCTCCGGGCGGTCTTGAAGGACGAGGGATGGGCGCAGAAGGCCAGCCTCTTGCTGGTCCTCGACCAATGGAGGAAAGAACACCGGGCGGCGCTTCCAGTGGAACCGGAGGAGCGGCTGATTTAGCCACCCTCATGGCAAGAGTTAGAGGATCTTAATGCCGTATTACCCGCTTCAATGCACGTTCAAGTCCTGTCTGATGGAGTTTGAGCACTTTACAACTCCAGCTCTATACGCAAGAAGCAAGAATGACGGGTTCCGTGATGTTCGATGTACTTACTGCGGGAGCTTTGGCGCTCAGCGGATTTATCCTGCTGACTCAGCCCCCGCAAACTTGACTGTTAAGGGGACCTGGGGGAAGCACGCCTCGCCAGGGCTTAAGGGCAAGGAATACTACACAAAGCAAGAGCGTGACCGGCAGTTAGCTTCAGTGGGAAGCTCCGGCGGTGTTTACGACGGAGAGGGCTCTGAGCCCCAGACCCCTAGCAGCACAAAGACTTACAAGGCTGATAAGGACGGAAAGATTAAGCTTGTAAAGCGGCAGGGTAAGAAGCTTGTCCCAGTGGACTCGCAGCGAAAGCCCGCAGAGCTAATCAAGGAGTACGCAGCCAACAACAACGGGGTTGTTGATTTCGCTGGCCTAGCTGAAAAGACGAAGGTCGATAAGAGAAAGCTTCAAGGGGGAATCCTCGGCGCTCTTCGCCAAGGGTGGCTAGAGAAGACAGAGGCCCCTAGGGTTTACCGCCTTTCTTGAGCTTTCATTAGCTTGCTTTTCACCCTTCTAGTCCAACGCTCATACTTATCCCACTCTTCTGAGGACCATTGATTGTGGTCGCCAGAAGAAGCCTTTGGCGAGTCGGACCTGACCTCCGACCCGCTTCCTGGGCTGTAGTGAGCGACGGCGTTTGCAATCATCATTGATACGCAAGCGTCGTCGTTCTTGCCCGGAGGAGCGTTCATCTTCGCGTCAGCATCGTGGCCGTCTGGAGTCTTTGTGATTGTGCGCCGATAGGCGACCATCTCTTCTAAGACTTTCTGAGAGCGGATTTTGATGTAGCCCTCCTTGAGGGCCTTCTGCATCAGCCCAACCATCGCTGGCTTTGTCTTTTTGTTGGTGTCCCAACCGATTGTCGTTGATGGAACCGACAGAGAATCAACCGTCTTTCGACGGTACATATTCCAATACTTAGTCTGATTAAGCATGGCGATTAGGCCAGCCCCAAGGCCAGAGACTTCAGGCGCAAGCATCGCGTTGTTGTAGTGCAGAGCAATCATCAGCGAGACTTCAGCGAGGATGTCTAGCTCGACCTTCCCTCGCCACTCAGCAACCTGCTCCATTGAAGCGATGTCCACAACTGTGATGTGGTCCCAGTCTCCTGAAGCTGCGCCTTTGCTTACGTCTACGCTAACAACGTACCTTCTTCGTGGTTTTGGATGCCTCCAAACTGAGAACCTGCCTGACCCCTCCATGCACTCTTCGAGCACAGGAGAGTAGCTAGAGAAGATTCTCGACCTTCCCGGCTCAGAACCAGAGCCGTCAACGATTTCGTACCACTGGTGCTCGGGGCAATCGTTCTCGTCGGATGTCCTAATCTTCTTCGCGCAAATGTCGCAAGGGCATGCGTGCTCTCTGATTTGGTCCCAGATGATGTTCTGGTCAAACACCGGGCTTCCTGTGGTGGAGAAAGCTTCTTCGTCTGTGCTTGGGTACTCCTGGTGAAACCGCTCAAGAGATCCGCCGCACTTACTGACTAGGGTTTCCCTTCTCCACTGGAGGTTCTCAAGAGTTATCCAGTCTTCAAACTGCTCAAGAAGATCTTTTTCGTCCTGGTCTAGGCTCTTTAAAAACTCGTCTTCAGAAACTCGAAGAGGACGAGCGTACTCCTCCATCAAGAACCAGGGAGTAAAGAGCGCATACCAAGTGGAGTCAGGGTGGCCTGGATGCTTTCGCTTTAGCGTCATCCACGGCGGAATCTCATCCCACCAAACATTGGCAGCTAGGTACTGGGTGTGGTGAAAGTCGCCAGAGCCGTTGCAAGTAGACTCTGAGTAAACCATCGTTCCAGCCTCTTCAGGCACAGCCTGCAACGTGGCTAGGAAGAACTCTTCAGGCCGCTTGTAGAAAGCCACCTCTGAGCAGTGAACCTGACGAGCAGTAGCACCACGAGCATCGTCCACACTCTTTGCGGTCATAACCACAAAGCGAGAGCGAAGACCGGCTGGCCCCTGGGGCGCTCTAAAGTCTAGCTCGTACACGTTGTTGTAACGAGTTAGCGGCTTCACCTCGTTGGGCAAGTAGTCGTAGAAGACCTTGCACTTAGTGAAGATTGTCCGAACTGAAGGCTCTGTGTGTGCGGCAACGAGAGCAATCTCATCGTTGTTTGTCAGGCAGCGCCAAAACATTCTTGCCTGGACATGAGTCGAGCAGCCTAGCTGACGCGCTTTGGCTTCCCAAACTCGAACGGGCAATCCAGCTTTTTCGATTTCGCAAATCAGACCCTCTCTCATCAACTGAGAGCGGTTCAATTTAAGATTCAGGAATTCTCCATTCTTGGTCTGAATCTTAAGGTACTTCTCTGCGAATGCGATGAAGTCGCTGTGCTTGCCAGAGGTCAGCGTATCAGCGGCCTCATCAACGTACTTCTTCTTCGCTGCCATTACCCCTCCATGTAAACAGACATTCGACGGCTAGGAGGAGGAAGCTCGTTTGACTTAAAGCTTTTCTTCATCCTAGCTCGCCAGTCAGCCATGTTTTCCCTAATGCCCTCGACCTCATCTTCATGAATCATCCGGCAGTTCCACATTGTGGTCTTCATTGTCCTGTGAGGGTAAGTCACAAAAGCCACATCCAAGTGGTTTCGAACGACATCCATAAGCCTCTTAGCTAGATACCTGCCGACGCCAAGTCTTTCTCCCAAGGTTCTCGGGGAGATATACCCAGACTCGTTCGCTTTCTTGAAAGCCCTTTGAGCCACTTCGTCGGTAAAGACTGGAGCGCCTGGAAGAATGGGGGGGCCGACATGCCAGTTCTCGTCAGCCCCAATCCACTTCCTCCACCTTTGCTTGGTGAGGATAGCGTTCCTCCACTGCTCCATTTCCCAACCGTAACGAGCTTTATCGTCATCGAAATCTGGAACAACCACGTTTGTCTGAAGAACAGCCCTGCCTTCTTTTGAGACAGAAACGGGGCGGTATTCAGCATCAGGATTTGCTGCGGTGCGCCAAGAGCTGACGCCACCCACTCGGGAGTTTCTAGCCAACCCTTACATACCGACCCGCCGAAACCATCTTCCAGTCACGGCGCTCGTTCTGAGAAAGCAGGCGAAAGGTAGGCTCGTCAATTTCTGCAACCGGCTCTGCCGCAACGGGCTGCTCTGCAACCGGCTCTGCCGCAACGGGCGCTTCGGCAAGTATTGAAGAAACTTCTCGGATGTCATCGCGAGCAGAGGTAACTGCATCAAGCAAAGACTTGCGCCCTTTTCCCTCAAGCTCAGCATCGTAAACTGCGCTAAGTTCTTCATCAGTAAGTCCGTCAAGCTTGGCAATAGCCTTCTTAACGGTCAGGCTGTTAGGGTCAAATAACATCTTAAACTCCAGGGTTACTATTATGGCTTACACCAAAAAGAAGAAAACTCCAAAAAAGACTACCGCCAAGAAGCGACCGGCAGGAAGCTCTCGAAAGCGAAAGCCCGCAAAGAAAAAGAAAACGTATGGGGGGATGTATTAATGCCCTTAAAGAAGAAACCGATGTCCAAGGCAGCAAGAGCTGTTAAGCGGGCTGGGGTTTCTGGCGTCAACAAGCCAAAGCGAACTCCTAAGCACCCGAAGAAAAGCCACATCGTCGTCGCCAAGGTAGGCGAAACCGTGAAGACAATTCGGTTTGGAGAGCAGGGAGCCAGGACTGCCGGCAAACCAAAGTCTGGAGAAAGCGACCGGATGAAAAAGAAGCGAGCTAGCTTCAAGGCCCGACACCGGAAAAACATCGCCAAGGGCAAACTCTCAGCAGCCTACTGGGCAGACAAGGTGAAGTGGTAGCCATGAAGAAGCCAAACGTTAAAGCAATCTGCGGAAAGCCCCGTATGGGAAAGAAACCTTCTTCCCGAAAGTACGGCAAGACCAGCAAGGCCAGCACAAGCAGCCGAGCCGACAACCGGAAGCGAGCTAGCGTTTACGGACAGTGGGCTAAGGGAAATCTCTAACTGCTCTGTCAAAAGGGGAAAGCGGGCGATACTCCTCAGCGAGGGCAATGTCAGGCTTTCAGGGGAAACCCACAGCCTATCCGACTGCAATTTAGAGAACGGCTCTGTAGTCAGGATATACAGCGAGTCCCCAAGCGAAAAAGAAGCAGACGCTATCGCTAAGCGCTGGGAAAGGAAGAAGGCCGTGGAAGAAGAAGTTGATGTAGAGCCCTCGTCTGAGGTCGTTGTCTCCGAAGAGATTAACCAAGTAACCAACGCAGCCGCTGAAGTCGGTGGCGAGTACGCCCCTGTGTTGGCAATTATACTGGCCTTGCTCGCTGTCCTCGGCGGAAAGAAGGCGTGGTCTTTCTACTCTGAGCGCGCAGAGCAGAAGCACGAGCTTGAGCTTAAGAAGCTTGAGATGCAGCGCGACATGGCGGGAGCTGGGGCCGTATCCCCTCCTCCTTGCCAGGCTGTGCAAGCAAAGCTCGAAGCCTCTCTGGAAGAGACTAGGGCGAAGGTCGCTTCGCTAGAGAAACGCCTTCTAGTTATTGGCGATGACTTCGACTCGGAGGACATCGAGCGCAAGGTCAAGCGACTACAGAAGGCCGTACGAGAGCTACAGGACGACTCTTCGGTCTGATGTTTCTCTGGGGTCTTCTG
>CEUO01006472.1_pt1 | contig 11709 bp, 15 predicted proteins | sample 531391 | NCBI WGS metagenome assembly CEUO01 (sample SAMEA2622799, study PRJEB7988) | marine metagenome | isolation source: saline water (ENVO:00002010), including
GACTTTTAAAAAATTCATCGTGAACCATAGCGTGGTTACATATTAGTGGGTAAATATCCTCTCTTAAAAATGCTTGATCTGTGTCGTATGAATCTTGTTTGGCTCTTTTTTGAAAAAGCTCTTTGAAGTTAGGTACTACGCCTTTCTTTATGCCCCACATACCACCAAGTATAGCTGTGCCATGGTACGGGTGGTCTCTCATTATATGAAAACCTTTATCGCTACTTAACCATTCATCTACCGCATATTTTTCCCTCATATTTAATCTAGAATCTGTATCTCTAGATATCATAACCTCAACATCTTTCTCGAAAGCGGGTGCAAATCGCCAAAACATCCCAGACCAATCACCTTCTTCATCCATTTCTACTACTTCCCCGCCGTTTTCTTTAATTTTATTTTTGTAAAATCGGCTAGTACTTGCCCCGACATAAAACCTACATTTCCAATCCGGATATATACTTGATCCTAGAGAGGCATTTTTAATTGCTCCAACACAATATTTAGGGTCGTTACCCCACAATGAAAAAGCTATTAACTTCATAGTGAAAAATCTGAGTAACTTTGGGGTGACGCCAAGTTGCCTTTTTGTTGAAGGTAGGTCTTAACATGTTTTTGTCTAGTTTCCACTACCTCCTTTATAGCCATGTCTAACGTTGACTGCTTACTGGAGATGCCCTCTGGGTTTCTGTAATATAAACCCAATGGTTTATCTATGATTTTAAAGAATTGAGAGCCGCCCAGCGCTGCTCGTAACCACATGTCGTAATCGCCTGCAGAAAAATAGTTTTCATCAAAGTATCCGTATTCTTCATGTAATGAAGCTCTCCATACTGGACCGTTATGAGGCATGTTTACCTTAAATAAACTATCTAAAGAGTATTCGGGAAAATCTAAAATAGCAGAAGCTGAATTATTTTCCATAGTTTCATTTGGAGAATTAGTTTCTAATACTGGGGCGTAAGCTAAATCTATACTTGGATCTGTATGTAAAGCCTCATAATGAAGCTCTAGGTTTTTAGGATGTCTTCTGTCATCTATATTCCAATTAGTTAAAATTTCTGATTTAGCATATTCTCGTATAGCCATATTCCAAACTTGATATACTCCGGGTACCCTTCTCTCTTGATAGTCGTCATCTAAAATGATTTTGTGGTACTCGGCATTTGAATATTTTTCAATGAATGGTTCGATATATTTTTCTGTTTCTACATAGTCGTTAGAATTAGCGTCAATCATTATTAATTGACACTCGTTAAAGATCGTTTGCCTTTCTACGTCTTTTAAGAATTCTTCAATAAAATTTTTACCGTTGAGAATTGAGGTAATTATCGAAATTTTGTAGTGCATATTTGTTAATCTCCTTTTCGTATCTTTTATGTATAGATTCTATTTCCAGCATTTTTAATGCATCCTTTTCTGATGTCCCACCGAAATCAGAAGGCGTGGATATACCATCTGGATTTATATAGTATAAAGCCATAAAATCATTTATCTTTCTTATTTTTTTACCTAAAGTTAAAGCCCTTAACCAAAATTCGGTATCTCCTGCGATTGTGAACCCTTCATCAAAGAGGCCTGCTTCACAATGAAGTGATTTTTTCCATACTGGGCAACAGTGTACTGCTGTTAGGTGAGACGTTGAAATTATATCACAATAGCGTGAAGTCATCAATTTCGTTTTTTGGGATGAACTATACTCATTATTAAATGTTGCGTCCTTATTTCGTGTAGCTAAAATATTTGAGTATATGATATCTATATCTTTGCTAGCCTCTAATTGTTCATACATGAATTCATAATAATCATACCTTAATTTATCATCTACGTTTAAGTTCGAGATGTAGTTGGCTTTCGCTTTTTTTACGCCCTTATTCCAAGCCTTGTATAAACCTATCTTAGTTGTTTCTCTGCTAATCCTGACATTATGGAACGATTTTTGAAATTCTAATATCTTTTCTAGTTCGCCATCTGGAGAAGCTGCATCTATAAAATGCCAATCTAATTCGTGGAATATCGTTTGCTTTGCTATATCCTCTAAGAATAAGTCTATATGTTCGCCAGCTTTAAAAAGCGATGTAATTACTGTGATTTTTGGATCTTCATTCATATTTTAATTATTATATCTTGAGGGTTTTAAAAAGCATATTTATATGTGTAAAAATATATATGAACTTAATCTTTCAATCAAGTCTCACTTGCAATGAAGGCCTATATTTTCGTTTTGTTAGTATGATGGCTAAAACAGAGCTTAATTATGACATTTTAATCGAGGCTCAAAAGGAAGATATAGATTATTATTTTAAATTATTGAAAACTCACGGGTGGTATGACTTTGTAGATGACTTTATTGAGCCGGAATTGCGCCTAGAAGGCGTTAGAATTGATACTGAGCTAAATTACCCCAGAACAATTAAAGTGTCTCAAATACGATGCGAGAATACGCTCAATTTATTAGGGCAATTGAAATCTTTGAGGCAGATAAAGTAATTATTTTTTTAAGTTATCCAGCTTTTCCTCTAATCTATCGAATCTGTGGTGAACCGTTTTAACTAAATTGTCAAAATCACTTTTAGCTACATATTTTTCCGGTAAAGATAGGGCTAAGGCGTTAAATCTATCAATTATAAGCCTGTGGTCATGCTCATGTTTATCCTCTAAATCATTAACTTCTTCTTGGGCATCTTTTAATTGATCATAAATGACCTTAAAAAACCAACCAGCCAAAGTACTTATAATTCCCACTGCAATATTAAAAATAAGTTGATAGTCCATGACATATATATATACACTGTCAAACTTGTTTCAGTGTAAATAAAGTATGAAATTTTACTCTTGTCCATATTGTTGGGATAGATCTTCGGGTGAGGAAAATGCTAATCTAGGTAGATTAGTTGTTGTAAAATCTGCAGAAACTACATGTCATCATGAGGGGGGGCTTTTTACCACCAAAGAAGAGCAGTGTAAAAGGGAAAATTATAAATGTAAAGAGGTAATGTTCTGCCCCGTATGCGATGCATACTTTAAGATAACTGAAGATTTCTTAAAGCAGCAACTAAAAAAAGTTAATAAAGACGGTTAAAAATCATCCTCTAAAACTCCTGAATTTTGATAATCCTTCACTTTTCTCTCAAAGAAATTAGTCATTGCTCCCGTATCGACTACTTCAGATAACCATGGAAATGGATTCTGATCGCAATCGAATTGGAAGTCAATGCCAATTCCTTCGAGCCTCCTATTGCCGATGAACTGCATGTAGTCTACAAACATTTCAGCGTTAAGACCCAAGATACCCCTTGGCAGAACATCGTGAGCATAATTAATCTCAAGCTCTACAGCTTTTTTGATATGCTCAACGGTTTCTTGCTCGAATTTTTTCGTCCACACCGATGGATATTGTTCTTTAATAGTATTGATTAGATACGTACCAAATTGAATATGTAAACTTTCATCTCTTAGAGTGTATCTAATTTGATCGGATAATCCGGGGAGTTTATTTTGCCTCCCTAACGCTAACAGCATTGCGAACCCACTAAAGAAGAACGTGCCCTCGCATACTATATAGTAGCTAATTAAGTTACGTAAAAATTCTCTTTTGCCCTCAACTGTTTTCGTCGAAAAATCTGGACGGTTGACATCTGTGGTGATATCCATTAAGAAGTTATCTTTATCTTTAATTGAATCTATATTTAGGTACGCCTCGTAAACCTCGGAAACTTTTAATGAGTAAGAGTCACAGCAAGTTACCACAGTCCAATTGTGTAAGCTTTCTTCGTAGGCTTGTCTTAATATATATTGTCTACACTCAGCATCTGTCACCCATCTTGCTACTGTGAGAAGTAGATTGTTACCAACTAAAGATTCACTTCCAGCAAAAAAGCCTAGACATCTTTTAACTAATAATTTTTCATCTTTGGATAATTTGTCACTTTTCCATTGATCTATATCATCCGACATATTTACTTCTGCTGGTGACCAATTGTTCGCCACACCTTTGATGAACATATCCCAAACTGGTGCATGTTTATGTGGTAAAATTTGATTTACCCCAGCAACCTCTTCTCCTAATATTAATCCACTTTTACTCATATTATTGACAACTTTCACATGTGGGGTCTAAGATTGAACAAGCTTTAGCAGTAGCCCCACTATCATTACTATCACTTGTATCACTATCACTAACGTTACCGTTACCCGTAGATTTTTCAATTTCGCTTGCACTTTTATTCCTTAAATAATACGTACTTTTAAGACCTCTCATTCTGGCATGCATATACAAATCATTTAAATACTTTAAGGAGTTAGATGTATTAAATAAATTTAATGATTGCCCCATGTCGATCCACTTTTGTTTTGCTGCGGCATTATCTACCAACTTAAATTGGTCATGATCAAATGCCGTTCTGAATCTATTTTTTAATTCCTGAGATAATTCCCCATTTAACCTCATTACATCTCCGTTAACAGAGATTAATGTTTCTATAAATTTAGCATCCCATATACCTAGCTCTTTACATTCTTTTACGAACCACTCGTTCGTGATAAATAAGTTTCCACTTTTGTTTTCGTATACGAACAAAGTCGAAAAATCGGGCTCAATAGTAGGAGAACAACCTTGAATATAAGATATAGTAGCAGTAGGAGCGATAGCCATAGTATTAGAGTTACGCATGCCGTGAGCATTAATATGTTCTCGAAGAGTCTTCCAATCCAAGTCTTGTCCATACTTTTTACCTCTATGTATTATAGGTTTTTCACCTAAATAATCCATTAACTGTTTGTAAGTGTCAATGGGTAAAACATCTTTACTCCAAAGAGAGCCTTCGTAAGTTGAATATTTACCTCTTTCTTTAGCTAGCTTACTGGAATTAAGTATGCAGTGATAAGATATAAATTCATAAACTTCATCTGAAAATTTAACAGCTTCATCCGAGGAAAAATCTATCCTGTAAGAATGAAATATATCAGCCCACCCCATAGAACCTGCTCCTATGGGCCTATGTTTTAGGTTTGAATTTTCAGCCTCTTTCGTTGGATAAAAATTAATATCAATAACGTTATCAAGCATTCTGATTTGAGTAGCTATAGTCTTAGCTAAAAGATTGAAATCTAGTTTACCATTAGCCTTTAAATGCTCTTTTAAGTTTACAGAGCTTAAGTTACATACAGCTGTTTCACCTATAGATACTTTTTCACCCTGCTTATATTCAGAGTGTTTAGTGTGAAGAAAGATTTCGGTGCATAAATTAGAGCTATGTATAACACCTTCGTGTGAGTTAGAATATCTGAGATTAGCATTATCCTTAAAAGTCATCCAAGGGTGGCCTGTCTCAAATAGAACTCTAAGCATATGTTTCCATAAATCTTTAGCCTTAATCACTTTGTGATTTTTAATTTTACCATCGTCTGCTAACTTACAGTATTTTTTATAGGCTTTGTCAAAATCTTTACCGTATAATTCATGTAGTTCTGTTGTGTCAGAAGGGGAGAATAAGTACCAATCTTCATCAGCTTTAACTTTTTTTAAAAACAAATCGGGCAACCAATTAGCTGTATTTAAATCGTGACACCTTCTTCTTTCGTCACCTGTATTCTTCTTTAAATCGAGGAACTCAAAAATATCTAAATGCCAAGGCTCAATATAGGCACAACCGGCACCGGGCCTTTTACCGCCTTGGTTAACTGCAACAAGAAGATCATTAAAAATCTTTAACCAAGGTACAAGCCCACTAGAGGTTCCGTTAGTACCTTTAATGTGCGAGCCTGAAGATCTAAAGTTGGTAACATCAAAACCTAATCCTCCAGCAAATTTAGATTTTCTAGCTTCCTGCCATGCTCCTTCAAATATACCATCAATGCTATCATCGAAGGTGTTTAGGTAACAAGAGCTTAATTGACTCCTTTTACTTCCGCTATTGAAAAGTGTCGGCGTGGAACAGCATAGTCTAAAAGAGGAGAGTGCTTCGTAAAACTCGATAGCCTTTTTCTCTTTATCTTTTTCATTTAAAGCTAAACCCATAGCTACCCTCATCCAAAATGATTGAGGCGACTCTAATCTTCTACCTGAGGAATGTAGAAAGTAACGATCATAAAGAATTTGTAGTCCAAGATATTTAAACTTAAAGTCTCTATCTATAATTAATTTTTCGGAGAGCTTCTTTAAATCAAACTCTAGCATGTTCTTATTTAACATGCCTTTCTTCACTAGAGTTTTAATATTCTTAATAAAAGATAATCTATATTGCATGTCAAATGCGTCTTTATCAACACTACTACCAAAAACTTCTTTGTGAATGTTACCTAGTAAAAGTCTGGCGGCTACATAGGAGTAGTTGGGCTCTTTGTCCATCTTGCTTCTAGCAGACATTATTAAAGCCTTATCTATATCCTGCGTGGAAATTTTTTCATACAACTGAACGTGCGCATCTAAAACCACCTCGCTTGCTGATACATCTTCTAATTCATGACAAGCTCTTTGAGCGCATAAATTAATTTTGTTGATGTCTAATTTTTGAAGTTTACCGTTTCTTTTTTTTACCTGAAAAACCTTGCTCATCTTTTTTGAAATCCTGTGAAGTATATTACATAGGATTTGTCTTTATTGAAAGAAAAATCTTTTAAACTGAAAATAAAAATCAAACGAAGATTTAATCGTGTAACAGTAAGTTTTTAGCGAAAAATTCTGACCTATTTTCCTCATCTCCATCGGGAGTATAAACGACTTTTATATAAGGATAATTTAATCCTGATGAAAATTTGTATAACATGGAGTCTACATCTTCAACGTTTCTTGTGAAGCCTGTATCGTAAACGTGCCCCATTTTATAGCCTTCATCGTTTTCATTTGCCATTATACCGTAAAACCTTAAAACTTCCACGGAATCTTTAATGGTCACAAAATTAAGATCTTTATCTAAAGCACCTAATAAGAAAGTTCTATACTTACAAGTATCTTGGCCCGACTCTACTGTTTTCATAAGTAGCCCGAATGTATTCAATAAGCGTTCCTTTTCCTCTTGAACGTTAATTTTTCCTAAGTCTAGATTCATTGGCTTTTATCATTGGAATGTTTAATTCCTTTTTCTTTTTCAAACTTCTTGTAGTGATCTTTTTTTACTGGGTCGTGGCCGTATTGCTTAACTCTTTTCTCACTAGCTTCTTTAGACGCATCCCATAAGTCTCCGAGAGTGCCCTTTTTATTGGCGGTATAATTCATAAAGCTCTCTTTTGTACCATCAATTTTGATATCAATCGACGCATTGGGAATCTGAAATACTCTATCCCATTTTAGACCATTTGAATCTACGTAAATGTGTTCTTCGCTCATAGACTGAACGATGTCACGCTCTTCACCCGTTTCGGGGTTTTTATAAGTGTATAAAGGCATACATATAATATTATACGCCTTCTAGTAAACTGTCTAAAGTTTTTGAAACTGTGAAATCTTCTTGTATTTTAAATCCAGCCTCGTTAACTCTATTAGATTCAACTTTTTTAATAGCTTCTTCGCAGGCGGCGATAAACTCGTCTTCATCGAAATCATATATATTGCCTTGGTTAAACGGGGCACCCCTCTTGAAGAATGTCTCGTCATAGACCTCGATCTTTTCCTCTTTAGGTTCAACTAGAATTGAATTATCTTGGTTGGCCCAATCTTTATAGGAGTGAGCGTTTAAAATTACCCCGTGTTTGCCTAGGCCTATAGAGTGAAATTCTGGTAATCCCCATCCCTCGCCTCCAGACATACCAATTATAATGTCTGAAGAGTTAAGGTAATCATTGTAAAGCTCGTTTGTAGGCATATAATTCAAGAAGTTTACATTAAAATACCTTTTACCTTCTGTACAGGATTGAAACATTTGTACGTTCTGCTCTTGGGAAAAGAAGTTGTTGTAAACGCAAGCTTGTAAAAAATATTTTTTATCATCACCAAATTTTTTAAGCCAAGCTTTTATAGCTTTATAGTGGTGCTTTCTCTTTTCGAATTTACCAGCTAAATTAAAGGTAATTCTGCCGTCATCAAAATACCTTTTAGTTTCACCGTCCTCATTCTTGGTAACTTGGAAATTTTCTTTATCAAAGAATAGTGGTGCGTAACGACTTTCCACCCCCACACCTTTAAAAACTTCTTGGGCAAATTTAGATGTTACAACTACGTCATTATTATTTAATACGTTTACTTCTTGTTCGGTTGGAGAATCTAGTTCGTAAAAAGTTAATAGCGTTTGTTCTTTACTATAACTTTGTAAAGAGTCAAATATATGCCATAACCTTACCGTTGGTGTATCTCTAGAGTGAGATCTGTTAGCTTTATTAATGCAGAACTCTAACCATTCTTGAAATTCTTTGCTGGGTTCCTTTTGAGTTGACAAATTAACTTCCCCTATAGGGAAAATGCAGGGATTAATAGACCTATTAAAAGTTTCTTTGAGCAAGCCGTAAGAGACTTGCCCAAAGGAAACTTGATTAATAGGAAGATTGAAGGCGAAGTCACCCATTTATAAGATTTCCTCGTTGTCATCCTCCATAGTAGATGCCTGTTGTTGATTAGACGACGCACTACTATTTTGTTGTCGATCCTTAGACTTGTAGACGATAAAATCAGGAGCCTTAGGATTATCCTTCTTATTTTTGTTATTAAAAATTACCACGCCTTCACCCTTAAGATTACCGGCAAGGTAAGTTGTGTTGCCATTTTGCGATTGACGCTTCCAGAGAGCACCCATTTCTCGCTCTCTCCATTCGTTATTTTTAGTATTTTCAGTACTCATACTTGGATCACTTTAGAGTATAATTGTCACCTTGTCAATAGTGTTTCGTAAAATTTTTTCATGACACTTAAGTTGGTTTGACCATCTCTAGTGTGCCAATCTAGTATTATATTATCAAATCCGCTACCAAAATCTAAACAAGTTAATTTTTCCTCTACTGAAAGTATGTCATCTATTAGAACTTTACTAGGCATACCACAAGAAAAGATAAATATACAATCTTCTTTTATATTATGTAAACATTCAGCTTTTATTCTCTCATACTCAGAGAATGTATGATTCGGGGGTACTTTGATTTGCGTATTAGAGTTAATTAAATCATTAACCTTTTCTAATTTAGCTGGTCCAACAAAAATTTTTTTTCTATTAGAAAGTTTAATCTCTTTTATAAACTCGTAGAGTAAAGGGTTCGGTTCTCCTTGATGGTTCATTAATATTTCATATAGTACATAGTTGGGATATTTATTTTTTAATATTTCATCTCTATATTGAGATGACGTATCACCTTGATAACCCGTCCAATCCCCTAGGTATACGTAATCCCGATCTACATTTCTTAATAGTGATCGCCTAATTAAATCACCTAGTTCTGTAGAGTAAGGGTGCGCATCACAATTACATTTTCTTGGTCCCCAATACTCTTCCCCCATCATGCAGTACATTTCTCCATCACCGTATTTAGTGAAGGTGAAATTTTTATTTTTTATTATATTATCTTTAAAGAGAGTTAAGTAATGACCTCGTTGTTTTTCATTATTTTCTCTTCTAAGATTTTGAAGTTTTTGATAATCTTCGTTTGTTAATGTCATTTGATTTCCCCCCCATTTTTTTAGATATTATATTTAAACCTTTATTATGAAGATTAATTGCAGTTTGAGCGCTTACATTAATTTTTCTAGCTATAGATTTCCAAGTAGCTTTTTTTTGTTGTGTGGGGTCATACCTCATTTTAAATATTTTAAGTATTCTTTGGTCTGTGCTGCTCGATAATATTTCATTTACTCTTTCCATGAGTCCTGAGTAGTCTGTGGGTGCGTTCTCTGCTGAATGTTTATCTAAGAAGTACTCTATTTTTTTGCAATCCTCGAATGTGGCATACTTTGCATTTTTCTTTAGGTAATTTAAGCACGAGTATTTTGTGTAGTTACCTAGCCAAGTTGAAAACTTAGTCTTTTTATCTGGATTGTATGAAATTATTGATTTGTATATAGTGTGATCTTTTTCTTGATGGATGTCTTCTGGGGATATACCAGAAGATATAAAGGCTGCGTTATACTTTTGACATATTTTATAAAATAATTTGGAGTGCCTATTGGAAAGTTCTATAAAACTATCTGAAGAATTATTATCTTTTACATCTTTAATTAAATCTATATCACTAACATCTACCATAAGTTACCCACCACTATTTAAGTACTTGAGAAACTCATCAACATAAACTCCAGCCTCTCCAAGTATATAACTGTGACTTCCTTTTATAGTGGGCCATTCAACGTGGAAATTTGCTGCTTTTATAAGTTTTGGGTTATTTCTAGCTTCTTCTGAGTTGGCTGGAGGTATATTCTCTTTAACCACAGCTTTACCAGAATCAAATTCTAGCTCTTTACCTTTTAAATCTTTAACTCTATTTATAGCGCCAACAGGTACATCTTGAGTTCTTGAAATATGAACTAATATGCCTTCCTTTTCATTTTTAAGCCAAGAAACTTCATCATTTTCATAATCGTCATATCTAATATCAGTTATTACTACATTTTTATCTTTTAAGTCGAGTTCACTCATGGATTTTTCTAATGATTGAATCCAGTGTCTGCCTTGGGTTTGTTTCCTTTTGAAGGTTCCGTGAAAAACCAAGAAGTCTCTTATTGAATTCTTTTCTTCTCTACTACAATTAACTGGATTTATATTGTAATGCTTAACGCACCAATCAATAGCTTCTTTTTTGAGATTATCAGCTAAAGAAACTCTAACACAGGGAATTCTACTAGAAAGAATTTGATAAAATAAATCTTTTCCAACCCCTGCTACTCCAGATAGACCTATAACCTTATTAGTAAACATAAAATAAAAAAATATATTTGTGGGTGACTCCCACCTTTTAAATGATTTTCCACTGAGTTGGGTGAGGACACACGACCCCTCTCTAAATCAAATCTATTCCTTATACAAGCCACTTTGATTCTTCGCATCGACCCCTTTTAGTCTAGCTCGTGATCATGTTAAGATATGTACTTCATTGTAATTATTAAGCGGAGGAATCTATTTTATTGACATATGAATGACTCCCACCTTTTCCCCTTGAGAGGGTTGAGGTATCCGACTTTTTCAACTAGTCTCAAACGCCGTGCGCTACCGTAGTAACGTGAAAGCTTATTAGGCTTTACTCGACTAGTGCCTTTTTACGGTCTTGAGGTGAACTTATCTAGTTACCGCACTACTCACCGCTTATTACAAAGAACAACTGTTTGAGTTTATTTCTAGTTTGTTTTTTTGTCAACAAGTGAATTTAACTTTCACGAGATTTTTGAATGTTCTCATATTTAGACATTTCAATGTAATCTTCTTTAAGCCAGAATTCTTTGGGGAAATTTTGTATAGCGGGGGCGGAGTAGTTGTATCTACCTATATGCCCCACACGAATCCTTGGGTCCATCCAAATTCTACCACCTATATCCCTCCATCTTTGTGCGAATACATAATCCTCAGACATGTAAACATTTTTTTTATTTTCCCCGTCGATCATGCTTAAGCTAAGGGAATCCCCCAAACCTGTATCATAAAAAGAATAGAATTCACTAAGAAATCTCTCAGCCCAATCTTGACCCTCTAAAAATGTAGCTTGCTCAGTTTGGATTTCTTTTATCGGCACCCTTGGGTCTGTATGTAATTCGGGGTAGGCGTTTTTCATTTCCTCAAAGACCCTTCTTTTTATCAAGTA
>CEUO01059095.1_pt1 | contig 11688 bp, 5 predicted proteins | sample 531391 | NCBI WGS metagenome assembly CEUO01 (sample SAMEA2622799, study PRJEB7988) | marine metagenome | isolation source: saline water (ENVO:00002010), including
CATAAGAATCGAATTTATGTTTATAAATACTTCCTTAGAAATACTGGAGAAGGAGCTGAACGCGCTCAGTCAAGTTGGAGTCATTGGGAACTTGGAGGAGCCGATGAAATTCTTCAAGTCTTATGTATTAGGGAAACGCTCTTTTGTCTCGTCAGGTATGGAACGAAAGTTCATTTAGAAAAGATTCCTGTCATGGATCGTTTAAGTGAGCCTGTTGCAGGATCTCCATATCCTTTGCTTTTGGATAGGCGTGTCTCAACTACTACTGCAACTCCTGCAGGGGTGAGAGTTTCAGCAGGTAGTTATGACGCGAACACAAAGAAAACAACATGGACATTGCCTTATACGATTACATCGAGAACAGAGGCGTGGTCAGGTTTCGACACAAGTGCAAATGGAGGTGTCCTTCTCGGATTTGCGACCAGTGGTAACACCATTATTGGTGATGGTAATTGGTCTGGTTCTCCAGTTTGGTTTGGTGAGTCATATAACTTCCGATATAGATTTACCCGTTTCAAACTTTATAAAGAGATAGGAGGAGGAAAAGCAGCAGCGAACGTAGAAAGAACACAGGTTCGTAATGCGAAATTGCGCTATCACGAAACTCATTATTTTGAAATTCATGTATTCCCTGAAGGGAGAGATACAGGTAAATATAAATTTGATGGAACAATTCTTGGATCTAGGAACTCAACATTAGGAAGTGCTTTACCAACTGGATGGGATACAGATAATGAAAGATTTTATGAGGGTGTATTTAATTTCCCAATTATGAGTCGAGGTGAACGATGTATGGTCGAAATACATAATGATACTCCTCACCCCTGTAAGTTTTCTACCTGTGAGTGGGTTGCATTAGTTACAAGTAGAGCGAGGTCATTAAGATGAGGTTTCTTACACAAGAAGAAGTTACTGCTGATATGGTTCTTGATATTGGAATGAATTTAAGAGATAGTGATGAAATTGAAGTGCAATTAAGTCATGGGATGTCTGGTCTAAACGCTTGTATGGACAGTTATTGTCACAGTTCTATGTTTCAAGTTTTAGAAGGTGATAGAGGTAATCCTGTTGGGATTACTGGAATGTGGCATAACTCAATTTGGTTTCTTGCAACAGAAGAATGTACGGCCACTAAAAGTCATTGTTTGCAATTGTGCAGATTAGGAAGACAATGGGTGGATCTCTGCGTGGCCGAAGTGGGTGAAACTATTGGAAATTATGCGTATTCTGAGAACAAGAAAACTCTTAGATGGTTGAAACATTTGGGATTCACAATTGGAGAACCAGAACCTTACGGAGTTAAGGAAGCACTGTTCTGTAAGTTCTGGAGGCATCCATAATGGCTGCCCCTTTACCTGCTACTTCATTTCTATCTAGTGGCCTTGGAGCTGGAGCTGCTGCTGGAGGTATGTCTCCTTGGATGGCTGCAATGGGCGGTCCTGTTGGAATTGGCTTAGGTGTTGCTCAAATTGGATTAGGGCTTCTTGGTGGTGCTAAAAAGAGGCAAGCCCAACGACAAGATTATGTAAATCAGGTTGCCTTTCAGGATGCAACGTCTGAGTTCAATGCTCAACAAGCTTCAAGGAATGCTGAGATACAAGATCTTAACGCTGATTATAAGTATTGGGCTGATACTGTTCAGTACAACAATCAATTAGCTCAAGTACAGTCAAATAGAAATTATGAGTTCTCGAAAGAATTAGTTCAAGCTGAAAGAGTTAATCAAGCAAGAGTTTCAGCAGGTGCTTCTTATGTTGTAAATGCAGATGTAATTGCACAACAATTAAGAGAAAGAGCGATGCAAGAAAGCATGGCTTTAATGCAGCAAAATCGTAGAGCTTTGGCTTCAAGTTCAACTGCTCGTGTATCATTAAATGGAGGAAAGGATTTAGAAAGATTTGAACGTAATTTTGCTTTTCAGAAAGGTGAGTATGCGACTATTTCGGCTATTAATAGCAACTTGAGAGATCGTCAATACAGACGAGATCAGATGGGGAATATCACTAAATATCTAAATCAATACAACAGTCAGCAGTTCTATCAACGTCAAACCTTTATGGACCCCATCGCTCCATTCGCACCGTTGCCTACCTTGGTCCAGGCCCCACCACCATCTATGCGAGGTGCAGGCCCTGCTAATACTGCTTTATTAGATACTGGGACAGCGATTTTAGGAGGCATTAACACAGGGCTTTCTTTTGGAAATAACGTAAAGAAATTAAGTAAAGGAGGTACTGCATAATGGCTAAGAAAATACAACAATTACCTGAAGGCCAAATTAATCCAGCAGCTAAATCTGTTGATGTATTTGTTCAGCCCAAAGACATTCAGGTTGCCCGTCCAACTCAGTTTTCTCAAGTTCCTTCTCCAACAGGAGTCAGCACTGTTCAAACAGGTGGAACAACTTATGTTCAGGGTTTCAATCAAGCGAAACAGTTAGCTGACGCATTGGCTCCGTTTACGAAACAGGCAATACAAACAGCAGAGACTGTTGGATTGAAATATGCAAGTTGGGCAATGGATGAAGGGGAGAGACAAGCTCGTGAAGCAGAAGCACAGGCTGTATTGGCGTTATCTAAAATTGACGAGTCAACAGAAGTTGCAGAGATAGAACGTGCTCGATCTACTAGGCGTGTAGCGGCTAAAGATCCAGAAGCAGGATTCTTAATGAGACTGCTTGATCCTTATACACAAATGGGTTGGCAACGAGGAAAGAGCAAGATTGCAGGAGAGGAAGTTGCACTAGGAATGCCTGCTTTCCTTAGAAATAGCGCAGAACAAATTGATCCTAATGATGGGACTTATGGCCTAGTTGGACTTCAATCAGTAAGAGCTAAATACGTTGATTATTTATCAAATAAGCATGGAATAGATTTACAAACTCCAGGCTTTCAAAAGTATGTTTTACCAGAGATTGAGAAAACAAGTGAGAAGCTTGCAACAAAGATACAACAGGATTCTATTAAGTATTTTGATGAACAAAAGCCTCGCCAATTAGCATCTCAATTACAGAATCAAATGGCTAAGATTCTTGCTGGAACTGTTGTAATAAATGGACAAGAGTATTTTAGAAAGGATATGACACCTGTTCAATGGAGACAGCTTTCTTTAGGTGCTTTATCTAAAACAATTGAGAACAATGTTGCGAATAGTGCTTTCCCTGGAGAAGCTAGTAATCGAATCGGCGATGCTTATGAAATATTGGCAACCATTGCTGCTACTACAGATGACAGAGGAATGAAGAAACTGCTTAATTCAATACCTAGCAGAAATGTAATGAAAGATAGCAAAGGGAAAGTGATGGTAGATCCTGTCACAGGACAGAAGAAGTTTTATACATTAGGTCAGTGGTATCAACAAGAAAGTGCAGAGATTCAAATAAAAATTAGTCAAGCTGCTTTTAAAGCTAATCAAGCTGCTGCTGAAAATACTGGTAGCAGATTTGAGGCTATTTTGTATGAAAAACTTGAAAATGTTCCTGAAGGTGCGAATTTAAAAGATGTTGCTGATCAGGCAAAAGCAGATTTTATTTTAGAGGAGAAACAACGTCGAGGTATTCCATTAGATCAATCTCTTCCTACTCAAGATTTATATGCAATAGATCAAGCAGTACCAGATGCGTTTGATTCTGTAAATGAAGGTTCTGGCCTTCCTACTTTTAAATTAGCTCCAGGTGCTCAACTTGATTTAAGAACAAAAATTTCGACCTCGTATGGATCTGATTTTAATGCTGCTGCTTTCAGAGAAGAAGCGACACGAATAGCAAAAGGAATGGGGGAAGGGGGTGAGAAGTTTCTTGGAGATATGGTTACTTTGATAAAGCAAAGGGAAAAAGAAGTTGCTGATTTATCTCAATATGATTCTGTTTTATATGGTCAGAAAGGAATTATAGATTCAGAGATAAATACAAGAATACTTAAATACTATGGAAGCAGGAGCAAGGCATACGCTCTTGATCAAGAAACTTCTGAACAGCGTCAATTAACAAAATACAGATCTGCAGTTACCACAGCAATAAGAGAGAAGGAGGCCGAAACAGGTGGTCGTCTTACTCAAACTCAAGCGGCTGAATTAGCAAAGAAAACAATAGATGAGATTTTTAAAGGAGATCCTGAAAGTTATTTGGATATGTTTCCTGGGGCTGCAGAAGATCTTCTTCCTGGGGCACTTCCTTCTCTTATTCCTAGTCGTGATCGAGGCATTGAAGATAATGGTGTTAAATCTTCTGAGGAGGGGAAAAATACAATAAGACCAACTGTTTATAACTTAAAACAGCTTGATTCAATTCCTAATCGTGCAGTTGAGCTAAGACAATACGAATCAAAAGCAATACTTAGTCTTCAGTCTTTACGTGAATTAGTTGAGTCTATGGTTAATGGAGAGGATGTCTCTGATTCAATTAAAAAAGCCAGATTTGATTCAGGTGCTCCTAATCTCTGGAATTTCATTGAGAAGCAATTAGAACAATATCCGAATTATCAGATCCAAAAAGACTTCACCCCCGTAGAATTAAATAAATTAAAAGAGCAACTGGTTTCTAGTTCTGGATGGGAAAACAATCTTGTTTCTACATTCAAATTAAGGGAACAAAATCCAAGACTTGCTCAAATTAACAATTGGATTGATCCAATGGAAAACACACTTATTAGTGGCATGAGTCTTTCAGGAGACAGGTATTTAACTAATTTTGAGATTAAGCTTTTAAAGGATTCTTTCTCTCGCGATAAAGGAGCTGGAAGATCTCTTGATCATTACTTCAAGTTTTATCCAGAGCTTTTTTTAAAAGTTTAATGTCTACAGGGCAGTACAACTCCGCAATAAACAAATGACACCACTAAGGCCACTTTCTTCAATCGAATCAACTCCTAAAGGATACGAAGAACCAGCGATTGCTATTGAAACGCCTGAAAAGAAAGGTCTTAAAGATCATTGGGATTTTATTAATAGCTCAGTCAAGAATTGGGTAAACGAGCAAAAAGATACGATTGAAAATTTTGATAAGGATTATGAGAAGGTCGAGACTGGAGTGGGATTCGGTATTGGTGTTGGAACTTATGGAGGAGTACAGCCTCAATATAGAAATAAGAATACTGGTGAACTCACTACAAGTACTCCTTCTCGAAAGCAGATAGATTCTGCGGTTTTTGTTGATGCTCCTGCAAATGCAATAAAGCTTGGTTTGAATGCTTTAACCAGGCTGGCTGTTGGTTGGGATTACAAAAATGATCCTAATGACATTATTCCTATAGATCGAATAAGAGATGATTTAAAGAAGCGGATGGGAGCGAAGCCTTCTTACGAATTAACATCTTCAGAGAAATTTTTATTTGAAGATCTTCCTGTTACTGCAACTGGTGTTGTTCTTGGTTCTGTAGTTTCAGCACCGATAGTTGGTAGTAAAGGATTTCTAGCTGCAACGGCAAACTTGGCTCCAAAAATTAAATGGGCTGTTCGAGGTGGAACAGCAATTGGTATTGAAGAATTTTTTGGTTCTGCTGTTGAATCAAATGTACGAGGTGGAGGTGGAGGAAGTCTTGCAGAGTTTTTTCCAGGATCACCTTTAGCAATCAATCCAGACGATGACGAATTTACTGGTTTTTTAAAGGCTGGAACCGTTAATTCAGCAATTTCTGCATCCCTTCTTGGTTTGTTTAGTTTTACGGCTAAAGGTTTGAAAGATCTTCCTAATATTGCAAGGCATAAATCACAGAAACGAGTTATTCAAGAAGTCGATAATGCTCGTACTTGGACAGAAGATGTAAACCTTCAATTTAAGAGAGAAGATGGATCTTGGTCTTTTACAGATGAAGCAACTGAAGCAACTGAAGATATAAAGGTTGGAATTGAAGAAGCTCCAACAAAGACAGAGGATGTAACTGAAGAAGTATCACCTACTAAACCAAAAGAGGAATCAACTGCTCCTAAATCATTTGATGAGGCTGCAGATAAATTAGCTGGTATTGATAAGCCTGAAGTTGATACATACGTTAGAGCTGCTGACAGATTAGATACACCAAGTCTTGAAAGAGCTGCTGATTCAGATGGATCTGTTTCTGATGCTTTAGAAAAAGAATTGGCTGATCAGGATGCAGAATTTGAGCAATGGAGAAAAGATCCTGATAATGAATATCGCGAGTTATTTGATGAAATTGATGAAACATTAGAATCGACTGAGCAAGCACCTGATTTCGTTACTAAGCCAACAGCAGAAGCTCCTGATTCAGTTGTGTCTTTTGTTGAACAATGGGAAGGTGTTCCTTATCCAAAATTAAAATCATTAGCTAGTAAAAAAGCTGACAATGGTTTATTCGACAAGATCAGAGAAATAACAGGACGTAATTACAATCAATTCATTCGCCAAGATATTCTTGATGGTTTATCTGCTTTAAGGAAAGACGGAATAACTATTAGTCCTACAAAAGCAGAGGGTGGAATTGATTCAGTTGCTAGAAGACAAGAAGCAAAGATCAAATTAATTAAGAAGGCAATTAAGCAAGGTGAAGTTAGACCTTCTGCTACTAATCCTGCACCTTTACCTAAAGATCCTTCTGTTGATCCTTTAGATCCAAATGCTTCTCGTGCAGAAATTATTGGAGAAGAAGTTCGTCTATCTCAAGAATATGCTGCTGCTGATGATTTAAGGAGAGAAAATATTATCGAAAGAGAGAGAGAAAGAACTGGTTATTATGATTCATCTTTAGAAGAACAGAAAGCAAATGGTTTGTTAGATGAATGGGAAGAAACAGAAGCCGATAAGTTACAGGTAGAGAGACTCCAGGACGAACTAAATGGAATAAATGATCAAATGGTTGAGCTTGAAAATCTAATGGAAGAAAGGGCAACTAGAGGTGTTGGAGCAGGTCAAAAAGAGGAGATGGATTATATGGATTTAATGAATAGAAGAGATGAGGCAAGAGCAGAAATAGAAGAGTTAGGTTCTACTCCTGATTTCAGCATGGGAGATGAACAATCTGTTGCTAAATATCAATATGAAAATACTAAATTCGGAAGAGAAAATCTTGAGAATGATCCAAATGCAAGAAGACTTTTTCTTAAAGATATAGTTGATAGAGTTGCTGGAAAAGATGCAGGTTTACATGTCAAATTAGATGCTAGAACAGAAATAATTCCAAAAGAATGGGGAGGTGATGGTGTAATGACTTCACCTGTCAATGGTCATTATGAAGTAATGAAAGATATTATTGTTGTTCAAGAATTAATGACCAGAAGTATTCAGGACATAATGTCAACGACTTATCACGAATCCCTTCATCGTATTCAATATGGATTGCTTACATTGGAAGAAATGAAGTTATTTAATACAGCTTTTTCTCAGAGAAGGATAACTGATTTAGCTTTAAAACATCGTAGTGATGCACTGCCTTGGAAGGTTTCTACTTTAGAACGAATGGCAATAGGTTTTCAGCATTACTCGATGTTGAGAAGTTCTGGTATTAGTGTTAAAGGTGATCTTATTCATGCTGAACTTGCTAATTGGATGGATTTAAAAATACCTCGTTTAGATGGAAAAACATGGTCAGAAGGTAATACTTTTAAAGTTGTTAAACAGATTGCAATTGGTTTCGAGAAAGTAATTGATTTAGTTGATCGAATAAACAATGCGAGAAAAGGATTAGGATTTCAAACTGTTGAAGATATGTTTGAAAGAATGTATCGAGGAGATATTGCTAGAGAACGTAAATTTAATTCTGTAATGAGTGTCGGAGATAGATTAGATAAAATTATTCCAGAAGAAAATTTAATGGCTAATTTAACTAGAAAGCGAGTTAAACAAATGAAGAAATTAGATGAATTGATTAAAATAACTGATGCTATGTATGCAGATCCTAAGACTCCAATTAAGGATCTAAATGAAGCAAATAAAGCAATGACGCAGCAGATGGAAATTCTCAACAAAATAGATGAAGGTATGGCTTTACAAAGAAAGAATGTTGATGCTTTATGGGCTGCAGATCCAACATTAAAAACTGATAATGAACGACTGGCAGTTTTAGCCAGGTGGCAAAAAGACAATGTTCTTTATGCAGAAAGGTATAAAGAATTGCTCGCTGGAATTGATGGAAACATCGAATCTCTTAAATCCAAAGCTATTTCAGGAGGCTGCTAACGATGACTAATTGCGATGAAACTTTCCAGGAAATTCAAAAGCTTCAGAAAAGAAAAGATGAAGTTTTGCGATTGCAAAATGATGTTTTAAGTCTTGGTGAAGAACCAAGAAAGAATCAGGTCTTTAGAACAACTGGTTCTGATGGAAGACAAATAGAGATTGATTACGGTCAATGGTGGTATCGAGTTTCACAAGATCCTGACGGTGTTGAGGCATGGGCTGAACGTGCTGCAGGACAAAGAAAGAAATCATTTGGAGAAGAAGGTTTCTTTGAAAATGCAGAACAATTAGTAAGAAATATGGGCAAGAAGAGTGCTCAAGAAAGATTGACAAATTTACAGAAAATGACTGGTGATTTGTCTTTTTACAATGAACCAGATTTTAATTTTATTACTGAAAAGAAAGGTAAAGACTTCTTTTTAAAGCAATTAAAAGAATCACTAGAAGGAGTTGGAGTTAAAAAGGTTCCAAGTGTAAAGGTATTAGATGAAACGATAGAGAATGTAAAACCTTTCTTGGGGATATTAAATAATCAAGTCAAACTTCAAGTTAATTCTGATCTTACAAATGCAGTTTTTAGGAAGAAATTATTAGAAATAACAAACCTTATTGAAAGAACTGGGAAGGCTCCTAGTGCAAACGTAAAAAGGGCATTAATAGATCAATGGAGTCAGGCGATCTTTGCTCATCGTGCTTTAAGAATTGCCAAGAGAAGATGGGGCCAATTAGGTCAAGGCTGGCAGATCCTCGCTAAAGAAGATCCTACGAAATTCAATAGTGTTTATAGAACAAATGGTCGTGGAATGGCCGAAGAACTTGCGGAGCAAGCTGATGAATTGTTTGGGCCTACTTCTAAGGTTGGTGATTTAGTAACCGAAGGATCAATGATCACAAGGGTTATCCAAGCGATAGATAAAGGGACAGCAGGAATTGATGATTTAAAGGCAATTCAATTGACATTAAAACTTGATGGTATTGATCCAACAATGCCTCTTGAAGAAGGTTGGGAACAAGCATGGAGAAGGCAGGCCAGAGCTGGTTATAAAGACTCTATTCTTTTTGCTCTTAGTTCTCAATTAAAGAATAACTATATTGCACAAAAGATGGTTTTCTTGGCAGAAGGATTCAAGACAGCAGCAGGGCAAGGATGGGAGTTGATGGAACTTCCTGCTTTTACTCAGAGAAGGATTCCTGGTGCAAATGAAACGCAGTTGGATTTATTTAAACCTTATGCAACTCAATTTCATCGTAATTATTTCCAAGCTCAACTTGACGGTGCTCGAATGGCAATGGAAGCACATGTCAGAGTAGATGATCAAATCAGGCAGACATTTAGAGAATCAATTGAGCATGGATTCTTTGAAGCTGATACTCCATTTGCAGGAGCTATTGACAATATTAATAATAAAAAAGGCTTATTAAGTATCGAAGATCAATACAAAGTTGCTCAAGAAGTCATTAATGACAAGATGTCTTGGGATACGAAAGGAAAGTGGCTTATCCAGGCTAGAGATAAGATTCACATCGGATTGAAGTTGACAATGAATAATTTAATAGAGAAGAAAACAGGAGTAAAACTTCCAGTGTTCTCTGCTTTGCAGTTGATGGCAGCAGTAGATCAACGTGCAGGGTTAAGAGCATTTATGACAGATCGAATGAATGACATGATGTTAAAAGCAGCGAAAGAAAATCCTCGTTTAGATGTAAAAGATTGGGCCGATATTGCAGAGAAAGAACTTGGTAATCAGCTTTATCAAGCAACACCAACTAAGCAAAATATAAAAGATTATCGTAAAGAATTTGGAGTAGGACTTAAGGATGCAACTGATGACGATATTTCAGCAGCAATTGCGATGGACAGAGTAGGTGCTCCTGTCTTGTCAACACCAGAACAGATGAAGTCATTTATGAAGTCGAAGGCGATGAGGATGCAAAAGAAATTAGATCTTCCTGGAACTAGAACACTTGAGAAGATGGCTGAAACACTTAGAGCAAATGATTATGGAGATCAATTAGTTCCTTTCTGGAGAAGTGCTTCTGCTCAGACTGTGTATGACATAGCTTTGGGTAATCCAATTTTTATGACAAAGAAATTATTTGATGTTGTCTATCACGGATCTAAAGGAACATTAACAACAAAGATGATGGTTGATGCTCAATCAGCAGCATTAACTTGGGCTGGAATGTCAGCAATGTTTCATACATTAGATTCAGCAGGACTTATTGTTGGCAATGGCCCACCACTCGGAACAGAAGCAAGAAGACAATGGCTTGAGAGGCTAGATGCAGAAGGGAAAGTGCCAAATAGTGTTTTTAATATTCCTTTGAATTTGGGTGGAGTTGGCATCCTTAATACATTATTTATGCAGAAAGATGTTTGGGAAGTTATAAAAAACAGTGATATAAGTCAGCTTGATCAACAAGAGTTAATGGAAGGTTTGCTTGCTGTTGGAACTGGTCAGGTAATGAGAGTACCTGGGTTCAAGCAATTTCAAATGCTTCTTGACGCTTTGAGTAGTAATGACAAAAGAAAATGGATTAGGCTTGGGAGATTTATTGGTAGTGGTGCTTATTTTGTGCCTTCTGGAACGATGAGAACTACGGATGCTTTCTTTGGTACGAGCAGAGAAGATCAATGGAACCCTGCACCATCAAGGACAGTCGATGATTTAATTGCTTTACCCGATGATGATCCACTTAAGGGTGCTTACAATGGGTTAAAGAGTTTTGCATACGATTCAGCTCCAGGTATTGCTCATTGGATGGGCAACCCAGTTAAGGAATACACGTATTTAGGTCGTGCTTTACGTCGTCCCGAAGGAATACTTAAAGGTCAATGGCCTATTGGTGTTCCTGGAATTTGGGAAGGGGATAGACATCTTGTTGAACAAACTCTTGATCGTTTAGGGATGTATCAACCAACAGCATCAATCATGGATCAGAAGATTGATGGAATACCTATTACCACTGGTCTAACAAAAGAGTTGAATTATCAACTTGGTCATATCAAGGCTAATGAATATAGAGGTTATTCAAGCGATCCTGACGCTAATTCAAACGGTACGCTTATTTATAAGGGAATAAAAGGAACAGATTTTAGAGGTGAAATGGGAACTCGTGGATTTATAGAAACAACTGTGGCAGGAGAGGTTGATGTAACAAGGTTTGTTGATGCTGCTGTTAGTGGCAGAACTTTAAGAGAAGCATTGAACTGGGTATTACAGAGTGAGGAATGGGCTGATCTTGAAGCAGATCCTAAGCGCACAACTAACACACGAATAACTGATAGAACTCCCAAGCAAATAAAAGGATTATTAGGCCCTTGGATGCTTCAACAAATCACAGAGTTCTACGAGGATAAAGCGATTAGCAAGATCAAGACTGCTAAAGATTTCAAATGGCCTCAATACGAAGAAGACGCTAAAAGATGGAAAACTACTTATCAAAGAAACAAAGGAGAAACGAGTATTCGTGATGCGTTAGATGAAGCAAGAGAGACACAATCAATATTTAACTAGCAGAAAATCACGATTCAAGGCAGAATAGGGGCTACGGCCTTG
>CEUO01087408.1_pt1 | contig 11686 bp, 6 predicted proteins | sample 531391 | NCBI WGS metagenome assembly CEUO01 (sample SAMEA2622799, study PRJEB7988) | marine metagenome | isolation source: saline water (ENVO:00002010), including
TGGCCATTGCCTCAAACAGGACAAATGTGGCTAGAAAGAGACTTATTAGATAACCCTGACGCTAAAGGTGTTTTCTGTGTAAGCACAAGTTATAGAAATGAACCTAATCCAGTAGAAGGTAGACACGATAAGATATTTCCAATGTTTGAGTTTGAATCTCACGGTAATATGGATGATATGATTAAATTAGAACGTGAATTATTAGAACATCTCGGATTTGGATCAGACCATAAGGAGATTACTTATGATGATGCTTCTCGTAAATATGATGTTAAGCTATTAGATTATGCAGAAGAAGAGGCTTTGTGTGAAGAATATACTAAGTGTGTATTCTTAAAAGATTTCCCATTAAGAACTCATCCATTTTGGAATATGAAGCATAAAGGTAATGGTATATATAGTAAGGTTGATGTTATTATGCACGGGATGGAGACTATTGGTAGTGCTGAACGTGCAACAGATGTGCAAGAAATGAGAGATCAATTTCATAATATATCTGATGGAGAATATGCTAACTTATTATTCAATCACTTTGGACGTAAGCGTGTTGAAGATGAATTAGAAGAGTATCTTGCACTTGATATGTTTGAACGATTTGGTGGTGGAATAGGTGTAACTAGAATGGTTTCAGCTATGAAGGCTCACGCAATAAATCAACTATAAAAAGGAGCGTTATGGAGAATCATCCAGTAGTCGAATGGCTTAATAAGCAACGGCTTAAAAGTATTGAAGGAGATTCAAGATGGTATAATAATGGTCCAGAATACGTTCCATCTGTTACTACGGTGTTGAATATAGTAGATAAAGGTGTACATTTTCATAAATGGTTAGCTAATCACTTAAATTATGAGCACGCGTGTGCAGTAAGAGATACTGCCGCCCAAAGAGGAACTGATGTTCATAATATATGTGAAATGCTTATGAAAGGTGAAGAGGTAGACCTAATAGGTTATGAGGATGACGTTTTAAAAAGAGTGATGTGCTTTGAACAATGGTGGAAAGAAACTAATCCTAATATAATAGCTATTGAAGAAATGTTAGCTTTCCCAGGGATATTATACGCAGGAAGATTTGACTTTCTCGCAAATATTAATGGTAAAAATACTTTAATAGATATTAAAACTGGTGGACACTATAAGACTCACGATTTACAAGCGACTATGTACAAGATATTATGGGATACAATATGTGAACATCTAGATCTTGGGACAGAGTATATGATAGATGAATTGTATGGATTATATTTAAAGGACGGCTGGATTAAAGGGCCTAATCCTATGTATAAAAAGTTACAATTTAGACCTAAAGAGGTAGAGGCAACAGTTAAATTATGGCGTTATAATAATGAAAACGCATATGGGAAAGTGCTTCCACCTAAAAATAAACCAGATTATAAAACATTATTTAAATTGGAGGTAAATAAAGATTATGAGCCAAAAGAGAAAAACTTGGACGACTTCCTTTAATCCTGAGACTGGAGAAGTACAGCCTCAACAGACAAATTATCCTGAAAGCTATGGTATACTCTATGCTAAAATAGCAGGATTAGAATTTGCATTAGATGAAGCGACTGACGAAAAGATTAAATACCAATCGGCATATCACTTAATGTGTGATGAGACTTGGGATTTGATACCTGATGAAGATAAGCCTAAAATTAGTGAAAAATTAAAGGAGTTAGGATTATGACTAGAAAAAATTATATAGCTATAGCCAATATAATTAAAAACCAGTTAAGCAATACTCATCATATTATGCCTTTAGTAAATACGCTATCTAGCTATTTTGCTGATGATAACGAGCGTTTTGATAAAGTTAAATTTAGAAACGCGTGCTTAAATGGTGAAAAGAAGAATAAGATAGCTGATAAAATCTTAGTCAGAGAAAGGTCTGTGACAGAATATTACGAAGATAGAAACCCTGTTGCTGAAGCTAAAGTTAATAGACTTATAACAGAGGCTGACCTTGCATTTACTAGAATGGTAAAAAAGAATGAGCGAGTCTCAAAGAAGATCCGTAAAAAAAATTAGAGCATCTATAAGTTCTAATTGTTTAATGTGTAGTGATAGGCTAAAAGGGGTGGGCTATGAATATAAGGCAGAACAATTTGTCTCTGATTATTGCCCGCCCAAGCTTATTTTATGTAAGAAATGTGTATATCGAGAATGTTTTGGTAGCAAAAATTATAAAAAACAAATGAAACGAGGGGTATTAGATGTCTAAACAAAAACCAAATAAAATAAAACCAGCTGAGGCTATGAAAGTTTTGGCAAATGAAATGCAACAAATGCGTGTTATTATTAATGGATTAATGCAGGAAAATTTAAACTTTAAGAATAATCTACAAGATATGGCTACTGTATTTGATGCATACATAACCTTTAAGGGCGATGATAAAGAATTTATAAAGCATTTAGATAAGCTTATAGCAAAACAAAAGGAGGAGAGTAATGACGACAAAAGAGATGAACCGACTGATGGAAAAGATACAGAAGGAGATAAAGTTGACAAGGGAGTCGGGGCAGAAGGAGTACGCACACAATAAAGACAACGTATTCTCTAATTTTGAGAGAGTTGCAAATAGCTTAAGTATTACTCGAGAGCAATCATTAGCTGTATATTTGTTAAAACATATCGATGGAGTGATGTCATATATTAAAGGATATAAATCACAACGCGAAGATGTTAGGGGGAGAATAACAGATATAATAGTCTATTTAATGTTGCTTTGGGGGATGATAGAGGAGGATGAGAAGGGCAAATAGCCTTTCTCAAACTTCACTCACAGATGGCTGCGATTAAACTAATCCTGTCCCAGGCGTAGTAATTTCCCGATCTTCTTCTTTTAATTTTGTTATCTTCTTTTGAGCCTGTAATAACGGGAATCCTGTAGTCTTCTCTAAAACTCTTATTGGGTTCTCTATCAAATTACCCGGACCTGCTATATCTCTAGCCATACGTCCAAAAGGAAACATAGTCCAAACATAGTATTGAGACACTTTAGACCAATCGTCATCAACCAAAGCACGCATTGAGGAGGGCAGTAACCTAAAAACGGGAGGAGTCACCATTTGCAGCGGGGCTAACTGCTTAGGCCACTGCCCAAAAAATGCTCTATCCCTTTCAGTTTCATCACCGAAGATCCAGTCCGCGGTATCTTGAAACCAATTCCAAGGAGCAGGTAGAGCAGTCTCAAACAATGAATACGCAAATGCATTGGCTAATGCAAATACAAAAATATCAATTTGCGCCGTTCTTACAAACTTATCATACGCTTCAGTTCCAGGTTTCAGCCCATACATCTTGGCTTCACGCCATATATCATTTCTAAACCTAACAGCATTCCAGCTCCACAATTGAAAACGCGTCATAACCTTTCCTAATGCAGACCTTGCAAATGCAGGTCTAAAAGGCGCAGAATATAAGAATTGAGTAGCCTTAACGCCCTTTTTAGCCATCTCTATTATATAAGGATGATTCGGGTCCTTTAAAGCGCCTCCAAGCTTATTCCAGGCATTAATATAATGAGCCATAAAAGCATCACGCCTAATAGCACGCTCTGGTACAGTCATAAACTTAGCAGCAAATTGCATAATATTATCTTTGACTTTATATTTTTGAGCTATGTCCTTAAGCGTTGTTTCTGTCATTTTAGGGTTCTTTGTTAATTTATCTGCTACCTCTTGAATAAACTGCTTATTTTTAGCTTGTTTAAATTCTGCTTTCAACCCAGATTCATATAGCATATATTCTGGAACTACACCTGTTCTTTCTACGAAATCAGATACATCACTCATACTATTCCAGTCATTATTAATATTCTTTTTCAACCACTGGATACTACGAGCGTTTTTAAAAGAAGCCCATCCAGCTGATTGGATTGTATGTGCAGATCCACCAAAAATATTAGTAACCATACTTTTAGGATGAGCTAATAAAGAAGCCATTTGATATTGAGCTTCAAGATTCGCTATATTGCGTACTGTTTCTAAATCTGTTTTACGCAACTCAGAAGGCAAAGTCATATCCATTAATCCGAGCTTTTCTTTTATTTTATCAATGCGTTCTGCAGACTTATTGTCAGCCCACCAAGCATATGCTGTGCCTTGGAGTTTTAAATTTTTATTATTTAAATAATGATCAGGAATATTAGTCGGATTACCCATAGCATCTTGAACATATAGCCTCATAAATTGATTCCAAGCATCAGCTTGATCTTTCCCTTGAGATTCATTAATGACTTTATACATTCTATCTAATATATTTCTAGAGAAAATTTGAGATAATTGCCTATAATATGCATTAGTAGTTGACCTAATATAAGTTTCAGGAACATTACTATCAACAGACCACCCTTCTATATGGCTACCACGAGTTTGCATACTTCCAGTTCCTTCGTTTGAAGTAAACCATTTTATCTTATCTTTAGCATCAGCACGCTTGGCATCTATAGCCTCTATTGCTTCAGAATAAGCATTCCAATCATTAATGTCTTCTATTTTCCATTCACCTGTAACATTATGATGTTTATGTATTAATTTTTTCAGCTCATTAGCCTTTAACTCTTTAGCCTTCTCTATATCTGTATGGAAATCTTTTAATGGAGTACTTTCAATTTTAGCATACGCCTTTTTAAAGGATTCAGAAGCTTTCTTTTTATTAAAAAACATATGCGGCCAATAAAAATTATAATCTATCTTATTAGTTCTATTCTCAGATTTTTTTATAGCATTTCTAAGTTCTTTATACTCAGGTCGATTAGCTAAGTCTAGCATCATAGATCTAGCAACAGACTTTAATCCATCAATACCAAAATCTAAAGACGGATTCTTTCCTTGTTTCCAGGCTGTAGTTAAGTGTCTAATAAATTTAGGAACATCTATAATAGGATTTCGTTTATTGGCAGGATCCAAAAACCCTTTAATAAATCCACCCTCTTTTAATGCTAGATTAACTCCATCTGCATCAACTTTACCTGTCATTAGCCTATGCTGTTCTTTGAATATATTAGTATACTCTTTTGATATTATATCTACAACTTCTGAACCAGTGTATGTCTTTACTTCTTTCCCAGGCAACTTAATATTATAATTTTTACTTAATAAGGCGCTATGCTCTTTAATTATATCTTTATAAGCTTTAATATATTGCGCTTTTTCAAAAGGATTTAATTTGCTCGCCCAATTAGCATAACCGTGTTCTCTTTTCCTAACAGCTATTTGCCTTAATATTTCTCCATCAGGAATACTGTCCACAAATAGTAATCTTTCTTTAAGGTCTCTTATATAATATTCTGTTTGCTCTGTACTTGCATCGTTCATACGAGCTATCCATTGTTGCGTTATATCTATATAATGAGTAGGAACTTTAATTACACCTTTTAATCTTCTTGCGTCTTTAGTAAAATAAAAGCCTTCTTGCTCCATTAGTTCAATATTATCACGCATCAACTCCCTATTAATAGTTTTAGGGAATAAGTACCAATGACGTTTTTGTAGTTTTTGTAAGCCTTTTTTATCAAATATTTGTTGCCAGATAGTTCCACGTTTTATATCTTTAAACCATTCGTTTAAAGCTCTAAATTCTTCTAAGTTAAGAGCATTAAGATCCTTGTTAAAAAATCCTCTTATTATTTCATTAATATTTTTACCAACTTTATTATTATAGGTCCTTATATTAGCTACCAATTCTGACATAACACTTCTCATATCTTTAGGTAAATCTGATATTTGAACACCTTTCTTGAGAGATTCATATCCTGTACTAGATTCTTCTAGAGGCTCATATATAGGATCTTCCAAAGGAGATTCTTTGGATTTAACATAATCTTTCTGTACTTCTGCAGCTTTATCTGCAATTTTCCTTGCCTCTTTAAAGCTTGTCATAGACGTTGTTTCGGCCGCATCAACCATATCTATTAAATCACCTGTTACTTTGTCTATATTTTTATCACTAATCTCACGAGACATATAGCCCAATCGTGAAGTAGATGTCTTTGAAGCACGCATCCTCATATCCCGTATAAGGTTCTTTACTGGAACTAAAGAAGACTTCTTGCCAAGACCTTTTTCTAAAGCGTCAATAGCCTCTAGCTCACCACGCCTTAAAGAACCTAGCATCATATGGTCAAATAGATCTTGCTCTTTTGTGCTAAGATTATTTTTAAATTTTCGAATTTGAGAGTCGATTATAGATTGATCTAGTTTACGAGAACGCTCCCCTGCTAATGCATATCTTAATTCTGGAGGTAAAGTTGCTAACTTTTCAGGACTTTTCTTTGCCCATTCCAATATAAAATCTCTTGATAGAGAGTCAATATCCTTTAAAGAAAGCGTGATATCTGATCCAGTATCTCTACCCATTAGCCAAGATTTATTCTTTAAATCTTCTACCTTTTTACTTATCTTTTCTACATTTGCTAATTCCGATTTAGACATATCCCCGGTTATTTCATATATATTCTTCAGAGTAATCATATCTGTTAAATCATTATATAAAAAGTCTTCAGACAATCTGTTTAATTTTTCAAGAATATTCATTCTTTGCGTGACGCTTTTATCCCATTCGACAATATCTTGATTTTTTAAGCCAACTTTATTTTTCCAAAATATTTCATCACCAATTTTTTTATTAAATTCAATCCCCAGCAAATTTTTAAAAATATCTTTATCGTTAGCTATTTCTTCTCTAAATCTAGGATTATGAAGCTCTTTGCTTAACGCCAATTCAATTAATTTTGTCTCTGGGACTTTAAAGCTTGATCTGCCTAATTGCCTTTTAAGCCACTTAAATTCATCAACATTTTTATTAACTTCAGTATATAGATCTTCAATCTTCTTTTTATCAATTCTTCTATAAATTGAATCAGTCCAATCTAATGGACCTAAAAGTCTGCCTGTTTTAGCTAAAGAGCTGCCCATCTGAGGCTCTGAAAGATTGAAAGCTCCTCCAGCCATATCTTGTATTTCAGACATAGTATATCGTCTGCCCTCAGCCCAATTACGTCCCCAAAATGCACTATTAATATCTTTAAAGCTATTATATAAAGGGCTTTGTAAGTCAGATGCAGATAAATCAGCAGGATTAATATACTTAACCTCTTTACCCTTTTTATTAAATATTCCCTTTATCTTGAAATGGGAATCAAATAATTGCTTAAACCAAACTGAATGAGATTTCATACCTAATTCATCCATAGGGTCAGAAGCAAAAGCAACCTCAGCACGTGCTACACCTCTAGCATAATCCCTAAAGCGCTTATCAGAACGCGGTTCTATTATTATCTGCAATTCTTCAACTTTACCGGTCTTTTCATTAAACCATTGTAAAGGAATTACCTCTTCCTTAGCAGGCGACTTAAGAGCTGCAGCGTGAGCTGCTGCCATCATTTGCTTAGGAACTATAGCAGACATACCTAAGGCCATACGTCCTTGTACAGTAGCCTCTGATATCCTCATACGCTCTGTAGGAGAATACATAGCTCCTAAAGAACCAAAGTGTGCTTTTTGTTTAGGGGTTAAATCTCCGCTAATAGTAAGCAAATCTCTAAAAGTTTTGATATTGTCACTTATTCCTAATTCTTTTTTAATATCAGAAGGAATTTCAGCGCTCTTATTATCACGCACTATTGTACGTTTACCTACTTTTTCATAAAATTCTTCTTTATTGGCGTGAATAGCATCTTTCCAGGACTTTCTCATTCCGTGAGCTTCATCACCAAAAAAGAAAAACGCTTCGTCACCATCAAGATCTGCACCACCAAGAGCCCGCATTGATTTAGAATGTAATAAGATGCCGTGCCCATCTCTACCAGTAAATCCACCAAACTTTAATATATGAGCACCAGATATAGAATCCATAGGGACACGATAAACCACAGCCCTCAATACTTCTTCAGCCTCCTTTTTAGCAAATTCTAAATGGCCTTTTTCATAGGCTTCATAAAATTCTCCTAGGGTGGTATTTTCCATTCCTCTAATAGACGTTTTTAATTTCTGAGCCTTGTAAGCGTTATCTAAAAAGAATACCGTACTATCTTTATTGGCACCATCTTTTGCATCAGCTAATAATCTTTTATTGGCTTTGTCAAGATTATGCTGCATAGCTAAATCATATGGGCGTATTCTAGCAACACCTGAATTTAATACTTTAGGCTTAGTAGCTTCACGCACTATATAATTTCTAAAGGCCTGCATTCTCCAATCACGCATTTCTTTATGGAGAAGCACTGCTATAGGAGATTTTTTATCTTTTTGGGTAGAAATATATCTTAAGGCAGAATTAATCCTGCGTTCTGCTTGAGACTCGAAGTCTCCTAATTCTTGAATAGACCTGTCATATTGCTCTTTAGTTATCTCTCCTGATGCCACATCCTCTTTAAAAGATCTTCTTTGAAGCCTAAGCATCTCTCTATAAGCCATATCAGCAAATTCTGGGTTATTAGGATCCTTCATAGCATCTAAAATTTGAGTTATACCAAGTTCGTTAAAGTTTTTCCTTAAATTCTTTAATTTAGATAGACTAGGTTCAGCCTGATAGTCAAGCAGTAAATTGTTATATTTTTCACTGCCGTTAAAACGCTCACCTACCAGGGAATTAAATACATCATCAATAACTTCTCTAGGTACAGGAACTTTAGTATTCTCTAATAATGCTCCTAATAACTGTTTTGCTACCCTTTGAGGATGAGTCATCTCTGCACTATTCACTACAGAATAATTATATTTAATATCAGAAGGGTTTAAGGAATATGATGATCCTTTAAATTTTGGGATATTTTTTTCTATATTCAATTCCCCAAAGCCTCGTCTTCCACGTTGCTTTACTGCGCTCTCTTGCATATACATATGGAGATTAGCTTTTTCCATCGCCTCAGACATCTTGGGGCCAGCTTTATGAATCATATACTTACCAAGCAATGCTCCTAAAGGTTGACCTAATACATCGGACTCACCGCGTGATATTATAAAAGATTTATTTTGACCTGAAGAAGGCATCCCTGCATCTAGTAATAGCGCATCTACAACCTTATCGTGCATCACTATTGCACCATCAACGTGTTCTCCTAATTGATTTGAATCCCTTAAGACCTCAGAAGAAAATAAGGGATCATAATCTTTATGATTTTTATCCATTTTATTTCTAATGGATTCAGGCAAATCACGTATTATTGTATAATTTAATTTTCCATCGCCATTATAATCTAAACCTTCTTTTTCTAAATTCTTTTTAGTGTAAACATTATCACCAGGAATTGCATCTGTAAACCATATTTGAGAACGCTTATTAAAAGCTTTGGAAGATGTTATAAAATCATTATTTTTAGAAGTAAATTCTTTTATAGAAGCATTTAAATCAACCCAATTCTCTGTTTTAAAACCATTCATCTGTAGGTCATATAGTAAATTAGATAAATAGGACTTCTTAAAATAATCTTTAGTCTTAATTATATTGCCTACGTTAAAATTAGCTATAAATTCTTTTTCAGCAATTTTATAATCATTAAGCATCTTATTGTCACGCAGGAGTTTATTGAATTTAGTAACGCCTAAAGTCTCAAAGTTTTTTAACCTAGGATTAAACTTTACAAAATACATTCTATCATTATCACCCTTACCGCCATAAAGATAGAAATCTTTTTCATCCGCCTTCCTCATAGCTCTGCCAATTAGATTATTATATTCTCTTCTAGCTTCCGCCATATTCTTTTTATTCTTGTAGAATAAATTACTATTTAAATATCTGTTAGGAGATACATCAATAGCATTTCCATATTTATCTGTAGTAGTTATATGGTCTAATACGGATAAAGAGGTACCCTTACCACCTTGTTCAGCAAAAGCAATTTGAATAGCGGTGTCAGGAGCAAGTAAATATTTTTTTTGACCAGCACCAGTAATAGGGGCCCTTGAATCACCCTCTTTATTTAAAAATTTTAAACCATACTTATCATCAAGGCCTAAGACTATAACTTGAGAAGAAAGATTTCTTCTTGCCATTTGCTGCCTTAGTCGTCCTCTTGATTCTCTATCAAGCTTTACTTCAAATCTTTTAGATAAGTCATTAGCCCATTGTTCAGATTTGTTTTCTACTGTATTTGTAGCATACTGCTCTTTTGATGTTTGCATATATTCAGCAATCTCAAATTGCTTCATCCTATTCATACTAGCTTCGCCTATATCCCAGGCATCTCTCATATATCTTTCTACAAACTTTAATGGACCGTGCCCAACTCCTCTGTTCCCTATATCTAAGTCTTCTTTACTATACGACTCCTCAATAGGCTCACCTTTTAATATTTCTCCAGTTACAACGTCATATTGATAAATTCTTCCTTCATTAGCCTTCTCTGTATACTCAGCTTCTAAAGCATCACGTTCTTTTTCTAGAAGTTCTATATCCTTTTTAGATAACTTACTTTCCTTTAAAGAGCCTTTTGCTATTTTCCCCTCTATATTTTTAATTTCAGACTCTAAATGGTCTAAATAATTTTTACGAGTATCTTTAGTTTCAATTGCTTTCTTTATTTCAGCAGCTTCTGCCTTAGAAGGCTGTACTTTCTTTAACTTATAATTCTCCGTCACAAACTTAAGCACGGCTTCTTTAACGTGAAGTGGAATATCAGTACTTCGAGTCTTAGGGTTATAAAATCTAGTCCCAATAGCCGCCCATTCTTTTGGAGGTGGGGAAGGTTTTTCTATAGGTATGAAACGATTGGCTTTATAGTCAAAGTTGTGCCATTTTTTTGAACTTACATCATAAACATTAATCTTTAAACCTTTATCTCGAGCCATCTGGACTCCCCATCCAGTTCCGCCTTTTACAGTCCTTCCAATAAGACCTAGCTTCTGGCTTCTTTCTTTAGCAGGTCCAGTTAAATCTGCTGTAGACTTGACTATATCACCAACAGCATATACTGCAGAAGCGTTTTTAATTTGCCACCAATTCCTTCTAATAGCATTCCATCCACCTTGTGATAATCTTGATAAGTCTCTTCCAAGAGTTTGATTAGCTTGAGCTACACGTGTATTGGCTGATTCAAGCTGACTTTCAGTTAACTTATGAGTTCTTAATCCTTTAGCATCAGCGTGACCTAATCTTTGGCCCCCTTTAAAACTGTAGTGAATCACAGGAACGCCCATATCAGTTAACGCGCTTCCCCATAATTGATCAGAGCCTTTTGCTCCACCAGACATTACTATCGCTTTAAATTTTTTGAGAGTCTCCTTAGTTGGTACGTATGTAGTTTCACCAGTACCTTTTTCAATCCGAGTTTCGAATCCTTCGATATCTTGCTTAACTTCTTTTCCAACTTTTTCAGGGGCAAACTCCTCTCCTAAATATGAAGATACATAACGCCTCATAGCTGGATCCCCATACCCTTTAAATTCAGTACCAGGTATACCATAAGCAGCGTATTTTTTTATAAGTGGCTTAATCTCTGAGGGCAATTCAGCCCAATCTGGATGCAATTCAGGATCTCTATGGACATCCATTTCCTTATCAGTTTTAGCCATCTTATCCATTTTACCAATAAATTTTCTAGCTTTAGCTACAGTCCAAGATGTTTCTTGGCCTCCAAAGTATGCTCCCATAACATACTCATATATTTGCTCTGGAGTAGTGGCACCACGCATAGTGGTAGGCAGTCCCATAAATAGCGATCCCGACAGAGCTCTCACTCCCT
>CEUO01062446.1_pt1 | contig 11681 bp, 19 predicted proteins | sample 531391 | NCBI WGS metagenome assembly CEUO01 (sample SAMEA2622799, study PRJEB7988) | marine metagenome | isolation source: saline water (ENVO:00002010), including
GCTCAAGATGCAATAGAAAGAGCAAGGCAACAAAACATAGCAACTGCCAGAGGTTTAATTGCAAGTGGTGCAGAATTTGGAACACCTCTTCAATCTAATATTGGACCTGCTGCAACACCTCAAGATATTATTACACAATTTGATACCCCTGAACAAAGATATGGTAATATGCAAACTTTTGATAGTTTATTAACCCCTACACAAATGCCAAATGCATTACCTAGAGGTCCTGGTTTAGACAGACCAATAGGTGCATTTGACCCAAGAACAATAAGAGGATACTAATGCCAAGACATGATAGAATTAGATTAATAGACCCAGCAAGTTACCAAGGTCCATCTGCTTTTGAAGGCTTAGATTCTTTGTTAAATACAATAAATAATATTCAAAGACAAGAAGAAGCAATAGAAAGAGCAGATAGAATAAGAGAACAAGACCTTGCTTTGAAAGAAGAAGAGAGAAACTATCAAAGAGACCAAGATGCTTTAGCAAATAAAATTTTCATGGAGGATAGAGAAAACCAAGCTAAGGCACAACAAACTGCTGAAAATAGAATTGGATTTAATACCATTTTAGAAAATTATAAAGATGACTCTCAAGGAGCTATGCTTGCTCTTAAAGAAAGAAGTTCAGATTTTAAAGATTTACCTGAATATGCTGCAACTTTAAAATCTTTAGATGAAGTTTTTTCAAAAAATCAAACACATCAAAAAGTAATAGACACTTTGGGTCTTGACCCTAAAGACTATACTCTTGAAGAAGCAAAAGATGTAAAATCAAGACTTCTTACACAAAATGCATCACCGAATATAATACGACAAATAGATGGTATAATAAATCAAAAAAATGTTTTTAATGAACAGATTTTAAGTGGTGCACAATTTAACAATCAAGTATTAAGAATAAAATCTAATCCAGAGAATGTTGTTGAAAGAGATGAAAACAGTATTAAGAATTTGCAAATAGGAACTCAAGATGAAATTATGGGAAGAGTTTTAAATGATAAAGGTGAAGCTGCACTTAAAAGATTAAGACAGCAGTTTTTAAGCACAGGTGAATCTGAAGCTATAGAGCCCCCAGAGTTTAAAGAATTAAGAGATGCTGGATTTAATGTTGATGTAAAAGATGGGGTTGCAAGAGCTATAAATTTTCCAACAGGTGAAACAAAAATTGGAACTATAGAAAGTTCTATTGAGCTTATTCCTGGTTTTGACCAACCGTTTAAATTTCAAGACCCTCAACAAACAGTAAGCTTTGTAGATGCAGTAGAGAATGTAGAAGATTTACAAGCTTTTTTTGAAAGAGATTCAGCAGAGCTTCAAAATGTTGATATAGATACAAGAGACGAAGAAAGTCCTTTAGATGATGTAGAAGATGTAGAAACAGATGAAAAATTACAATCTCTTAAAAAACAATTAGATACCTTGGGTGAAAAATCTAAAAAAGATTTAGACGAACAAGTAAGAGATTTAACTCAAAAAATAAGAGTAGCAACAGCAGAAAGAAACCCTCAAAAAAGAGATAGACTTGCCAAAGAACTACGAGATGCTCAAAAACAAATAACAACGCTTCGTTCAAAACCTCGAATACAAGAACAATATGACCGAAGATTAAAAAGACTAAAAAAACAAAATTTAGATGAACAAGTAAGAGATTTAACTCAACAAATAAATGTAGCAATAGCAAAAAATAACATACAAGAAAGAGATAGACTTGTTGAAGAATTAAAAGGTATCCGAAAGCAAAGAGCAGGCCTTTAAACAAAGATTATGACTTACATAGACTTTGATGATAGTTTTTTAGATGAAAATAAATCTACAAAATTAGAACCAACTACTGCAGAAAAATATTTTCCTAGCATATATAAACTATTTGATGAAGATAAAGTTCCCAACTTTATTAAAGAAGGTTACAATAGAAGTATAGAGGGTCTTGCATATCAGTCTATGACTGGTAAAAAGTTTTATAATGTAGGAGAATACACTCCTAATCATTTAGAAGATATTGGTGCAACTATAGTTTCTTTTGTTGCTACTCCTACTGATTTAGCAAGTATGGCTTTAGGGGGTGCAGTTGGTAAAGCAGTATTAAAACCTCTTATGAGTAAGGCAGCAGGTTTTATGTTAAAAGGAGGAGTTCCTAAAAACTTAGCAAAGAAAGCTGTTGAAAATGGTACGAAAGCAGTAATAAATAAAGGTGCACAAAAAGGTTTAGCAGATGAAACAGCAAGTTTATTAGCAAGAGAAGCAACTGCAACAAACTTAGCTGGGGCAGTAGGTAGTTTAGGGTTCTATTCTGGGCTTCAAAGTGCTGCTTTGCAAAAAGTAGAACAAAATGATGTGGATGCATTAAAAGTATTATATGATGCCACTAAAGGTGGGTTAACTGCATTTGCTGCACAAACAGCAGCTTTGGGTTTAAGTCCTACAATACTATCTAAATTAGGCACTAAAAGTCGATTTGCTGAACAAGCAGCAGTAAAAGGAATAGAGGTTGGTGTATTTGGAACATCTGGAGCTGCATTTGAAACTTTAGAAGGAAGACCTAGATTACCACATTTGAGTGAGTATACTCATGCTATAGGAGTTGTAGGAGGTTTAACACTTGCTAGAAAGGCAATAACTGCACCTAGACAAATAAGAGAATCAAGAAGGCTTGACAAGGTTACAGAAAAAGATATTCAACAAACAGCTAGAGAATTACTTGATATAAAAAAATTACAGCAAGTTCAACAACCAAAAGATTTTAGAGGAAGAAAAAAAGCTGACACAAATGAAATATTGCTAGGTGATAAAATGAGAATTTATATGTTTGATTCTAATTGGAGAGGTAAAGCAAATAACAATAAAATTAAAATATTTGTTGATGCACCTGGAAATACTAACCTTTCAAAAGGAGAACAAGTTTTACCAAAAAAAGTTTTTAATAAAAAAATACAAGGACAAGTAAAAGATTCTTATGAGAAAACTTTTGATAAAGACATATCATCTTCAATGAGAAAATATGAAAGCAATTTAAATAAAAAAAGAATTTTAGATGCTGATAAGATAAGAAAAGATTTGGGTCAATCAAAAGAAGAGTTTTCTTTAACAAAAAATAATTACAGAAAAAATGGGGATTTAGGTAACTTTACATCTAAGCAAATATTAAAACATTATCAGCTAGAAAAAAGCATTAAAGATTTTGTAAATACTCAAGGAAAAACTGAAACTTTTAGAAGAGCTGTTGCTTCTTATAAATATCCGTCTGCAATAGAAAAGCTATTATCTCCAAAAGCATATGAAAATTTAATAAAATTAAAACCAGGTTTAGACCAAATAAGGCATCCTTTTAGATTAAATACAGAAAAACAAATTTTAAAATATATTCCAGAACAACAAAGACTTAGAAATTCATATTTATCACCATTAAAACAAGACGGTAAATATGTTAGTGTTGCAGGGAAATCTGGTATTTTTGAATTAGGAACAAAAAAAGATAATCCAGAAGCTTTTTTAGCATCTAGAGTTATGAGAGAAAATGTTGTAGGATTGGATGGTAAAGTTTATGAAGGTGGTAAAGGTTTAAAACCAGGGATAAAATTTAAATTTACAGAAAAAGAAACTAACAAAGCTGTTGGTGATGTTTTTGAATTAAAAAATTTTAATCCTGATGCTTTGAGAAAAGGTTTAGATGGTTCATTTAAATTACATGAAGCAGCAGGGGTAAAAACTGCTGAAAAACTAAATAATTATTTACCGAATATGTTTAGTAAAAAAGCATTAGATGTTTTACAAGGAAATATTACAAAGATAGCTAAAGAGTTAGATAAAAATCCTTTAGAATTTAGGGATTTTATGAAAGTAAAAAACAAAAAATCTACAGACCAGGACAATATGAGGGTTCAAAATTTAATAACTGAATATTTAAACGCACCAAAAACTGACCCAATGTTTAAAGATGCTATGAATATACTAACAAAGATAGCAGAAAAAAATCAAAATATTAAAAATCCACAAATCAATGCATTTCAAAGATTAACTGATATTTTTTATACAGAAAGATTTGGTAACAGAAATCCTTTTGTAGAAAAATCCAGGAAGTTTGATGTTCCTGAAGAGTTGATGAACTTAAAAGGATTTATGGAAAATGATATTAGACACATTACTCAAGTTTATTTTAACAAAGCATCTGAAAGAGTAGCTTCTGCAAGAAACTTTGGACCAAAAGAAGAATTTATAACTGGTGCAATAACAGGTTTAAGCAAAATTGGAAGAGAGTCTGATGCAAAAGCTTTAATTAAAATACACAAAGCCTTAACTGGTAAAATAGAATACGACCCAAAATATAACTGGGATATTAACACAAAAAATTTATTAGCTGACTTAACTAATATTCATGTTGCAACAAAAATAGGTTTAGGTTTTTCTGTTATTCCAAACTTAACACAAACTTTTATTTCAACAGCATTAAAAACAGGTTACGGACCTATTTTTAACGGTTGGTATAAATACAAAACACAACCAGAGTATAGAAAGCTTGTAGATAGTATGGGTTTTGAATATTCAGAGTTATTAAAAAGCACATTTGCTGTAGAAAGTTCAGGAACAAATTTTACAAATAAATTTGCTAGGTATACTACTGATAGATTTTTAGGTATACCAGGCTTAAAAAAAATATCTTTTAATAACATAAATGATTTTAACTTTAAAACATCTCAAATAGGTGCTATAGAATATTTATTAAAACAACAAAAAATATTAAACAACCAAGGTATTGAAGGGTTGAGAGGAAAAGCATTTCAAAGCTACAGATTAAAGGCTAATCAAGAATTAAGTAAAGCAGGAATAACAAAAGATACAAATTTAAATTTATCAAAAGCTAAAGGTAAAAAGTTAATGTCTGTAGATACTTTTAAAAAATTACAAGATTATTCTTTTAACTTTGCTAAAGACTATCAATTACAAAGAAATGTTTTAAGAGACCCATTATTTATGTCTGACCCTAGGTTTAGACCATTTGCATTGTTTAAACGATTTGGATATAGACAATTTACTTTATTGCAAAGAATACTTTCTGAAGAAGCTAAAACAAATCCAGAGGTTATATTAAGATTGGGTATGGCAGGAGTTGCAGGAACAGCAATTATACAACCAGCAACAGAAATGCTTTCTGATTTACTAACAGGAGAAGATGTTTTTTCTGAAGACTACAATGTATCTCAGCTTGTTTCAGTTTCAAACAAAGAAGGTTTTTCTCAAGCATTACAACAAATAAAATTAACAGATGTTATTAACTCTCTTTCAACAGTAGGTGCAGCAGGAATGGTTGGAGATATTTTAGCAGCAGAAGCTCCAACAGATTTAATGAGAAATTTAAAATTTCAAATAACTCCAGTTATGTTTGACTCTATGAATGATGGATATAATGCATTTTATAATTTAGCAAAAGATATTCCTGATTTTGGTATAGCTGGAGCATTAAGAAGAACTCCTAAAAGTGTAGCCCCTTTATTAGGTGCAGGACCAAGTAGATTGTTAAAAAGATTAGAAACAGAAAGACAAAAAGAAGGAAGAATAAATTCAATTAGAACAAGAACAATTGGTAATATTCTTGATTCTTTAATTGAAAAAGATGTTCCAACTGCTAGAAGATTAATTACAGAGTTTAATAATAGTTATGGTTCTATTAATCCTATAACTTTTGACAATGTTTCTTATGATAAAATCAGTAAAAGATATTTAAGAAAACAACTTAAAAGAAAATATCCAAATAGAAACATAGATATTAACGATATTTAAAAATAAAACAAGTTTTTTAAAAAAAAGTATGTCTAAAATCAACGACATTTAACTTTCTTTTCTTTTTTAATACTAAGATAGGCTATACAAACAACTGTTCATATAACCTATTTTATACACCTTAAATTAAATATGTACTTTTAAAACGGTAAATCAACCTCTTCTTTAGGTTTTGACTCTACAGGTGGGGGTGATGGTACTCCAACTGGTTTTGCACCACCTTCTTCAGCATCTTTTATTACAAAGCTAAGGTAGTCATTACCATTTTTATCTTGGTTTACCCAAACTGCAACATCTCTTTCTTCACCATAAAGCATTTGCTTTTTGTTGGTGTACTCTGGTTGGTTTTCATTTTGTTTATAAGTGTTTTTGAACACTCTTACTGTTTGCTTTTCACTCATTAGGAACTCCTTGTTATTAAATTTTTACAGGTAGTGTTGGGATGATGAGAACAAAGGTAATCTCATCTGGGGTTTCCCTAGGCAATATATGAACCGTTTAAACACCACCTGCTTCTTTATTTATATTTACCAATGCTAACTTCTTTAAAAGAAAAAATGTATTTGCAGGTAAAGATATCATTAGTTCACCTCTATCTGCTCTAAAAAAAACACCCTCTTCTTCTTTTTCTGGCATAATCCAGGTAGGTATTGTCTTTCTTCTTTTACATCCATAAAACTTAGAATCTATTTCTACATCACCTTGTTCGTGTTGTGCTCCACCTCTATCTCTATTGTATGCTTCAAAGTCAAAATCCTTAGCCAGATTTACTACTTGTCTTTGTAGTTCTGCTCCCCTTTGTCTGTTCCTTCTTCCCATTTGTATTTTTTGTGGATTCTTTTGCTTCATTTTTTAGCACCTCTAATCTTTCTTTAACATACTTTTCTAGGTTTGCTCCATCATCTTTCATTTCAATATACATTCCTAATGTATTTTTTATTTCAACAACTGTTCTCTCTAAAAATCTTACATAGTTGTAAGTATCTACAGCAAATTTACCAAGTTCTTTTATTGTGGGTTTTCGTTTATTTTTGACCATAAATTTTAAATTTGTTTAAGTATTTCCAATCAATTACATAGTATCTAAATCCATTGTCATGGTATCGACCTGTTGCAAAGTTGTTATTAAGTTTCATATCCCTGTATAAATCTTCAAATGGCAAGATAACTGCAACTTGTTTATTAAAGTCATATGCATAAATCATTACAGGTAATACTTGCATCCACCATTCATAACTCTTTAAATCGTTTTCTTTAAGTTTAAACTCATCATTAAAACCTTTAACTTCTACAAAGGTTGCTTCTTTATTAATGGCTATATAGTCTGGCATAGCCCTAAGTTTAGGTGGTATTTTTACAAATAAGTCTTTAGGAAATGCTTCATTCTTTTCATCAAAACCTACTTTTTGATAATAGATGTTTCTCATTTTAAAAAACTCTTCTGCTTTTACTTCAGCAACATTCAAGTTCTTATCATTTCTTTCATGATATCCTTTAATTGCATCTTTTAATTGAAATAAATCACTCATCTATTCAAACAATTCGTGTAATAATGTAAGTGGAAACAGTATTCCTCTCGAAGTCATATCATCACCACCTTTTACATTTTTAGGTATTTTACCTTCTTTTATTAATCTTTTTAAGTTTTTCTTTAATTTTTTTGTTTGCAAAATAATAGTATTATAACCTCTCTGTTCTGTGTATAAGTTTATTACCCACCACTCTGCTTGTGTAACAGCCAAACCACTAGATTTTCCTCTGCTTTCATATTCAATATAAATATTACCTGTTCTATCCCAAATATCTATTTCTGTTTTTATTTCTATTTCTGTTGTTTCTTTAGAACAAAGAGAAAGAAAGTGTAGTTCACCTAACTGACCTTTGTTTAAACTTACATCAAACTTATTATCATTATTTAGCTTGATTTGTTCTCCTTTTCATTTATTAAAAGGTCTAAATATTTTCTTGCTTTATATAAATCTTCTAAACCATTTTTATACTTATACCTAACAATGTATTTAATAATATTACCTTCGCAAAAATTCAAACACCAACTTAAAATAAATTTAGTTACCTCTATTCCTTTTGTATAATAATCTGGATTGATTACATCAAGAGATTTTTTTTTACTCACACTTTTCACAAACCATTTCTCTTTCTTGTAAAGGGTTTTCTATTTTTTCCTGTCGTAAATTTGGTCTTGTTTTATCAAGGTTTTTATTTATTTGATAATCTCTAGCACCTTCTAACATTTCTTCAAAGTCTTTTATTAAAATATCAAGATTATTAAGTTCATTATTCTTATTATCTCTAGAAAATTTTAAACACGCTAATATTTTATTTCCTTCACCATAACTTAATTTAGCAGTTATGATTAATTCATTTAAAGTTTTACTCATTAGGTAAATCCTCACCTGCATAGATATATAAACCTAATCCAAACAATGCAATGTTTTTAGTAAGACATCTTTGTTGTGATGTGTTAATTTGAAATGAATTAACTTCCATCAATGCTCTATTCCTATTATCTAAAACAGGGTGTGTAAATGTTCTTTTGATACCATCTACTTCTACCCAAGTGCTAACATAAAAACCAGAAGGTGTTTCCATGTAAGGTCTTTTTTCTGTTACACTTACACCATCTTTCTTATAAGTCCTTTCATATGTTTCAGTACCCCATGTTGCATTAGGATATTTTTTTAACAACTCTTGTACAGCATATGCCCAACTTAAATAGTTAAACATACCTTTCTTTTCCACATATTCATTAACATTTATTTTTGATAAAGTGTTATAAACACTACTTTTTTTATTTAAGTTATCAACCATTTTTGTTCTCCTTTGTTATTTGGGTTGGTGAAAGTTCTGCTTTACAGCATGAAGACTTTCCTTTTGTTTCATATATTGTCTTATAATATAAGTCTTTATTACATTTAGAGCAATAGGCAATATAGTTACCACCTAGACCCTGTTTAAACATCTTCTCTTTTTGTTCTTCTTTTTCTTCTTCTGCATTAAAGTTACCATTGATATCTGGAAACTCTGACTTGGCTTTTCTGTGTCCTATTTTTTGATGCTTAGAAAAATTTATAAATTCTATTACTACATTCTCTTTCCATTTTAACATACCAACTTCTTCTAATTTATTTAAATATCTTCTTGCTTTTTGTGGTGTAAAATCTTTAAATGCAGGGAATATTTGGTAATGCATTTCTTCCAAGTTTGCATTCATTCTTCCATGGTCATCAGTAAAAGGTAATAATCTCATAAAGAACCATTGCTCTCTCATTTCTAGTTTATTAAACTTAGAATCGTGTGATATGCTTCTACTAAGTATTCTTCCTCTTGCCACTCTGAAACCCCTCTCCACAATAATCAAAAAAGTTACAATAATTACATTCCCACATATGAACAGGTGCATATCCTAGTTCAATATCTGGCTTACCTTTGTTTAATCGGTCTAATGTGTCTAGCCAATATTCTTTTGCTATGTCTAAATATTTTCTGTCTACCTCTATCTCTTTCATGTCTGAGTTGTCTTTATTGTAAAATAATAAAGACATCTTGTTTAAACACTCTTTACTTGTTTGCTCATACCAATATGCATAAGTTGCTAGTTGTAAATAGTAGTTTATAGGTTCATTAAATTTATTTAAATTACCAGATATAGTTTTAAATTTTCTATGATTACAAGTTTTAATATCATATAATTCTTTATCAGATACAACTAGCATATCTAAAAATCCTCTTACATTCCATTCGTTTATTTGTATTTCTTTTTCAATGTAAACTTCTTTTTTCTTATCAATACATCCAAGTGAAATAGCCTTTTGTATATCGTCATGTACAATGTTTCCTAGTCTAAATAATCTCATAACATCTTTACTAAAAGGTTTTTCTTTTACCTTCTCAACATGACGATAGTACTGTTTTCTTATACATGAACCTGCTGAACTTGCATGATACCAATGTTCTTTACCATGATATCTTTTTTGTTCATTATCTATTCTTTGTTCATCAATAAACTTGTCATATAGTTCTACAATATTCATTCTTCTTCTCTAGTTGTATAAACATATATAGGTGTATAATCACCGACATAATTACCAAAAACATTATAACTTAAATACTCTATTGCATCTATTTCACTTAACTCTTCTTGTTTCATTAATATGTCTATCATTTTTTCTATACTATAAACTAATATTTGATTGTTAGTAATACCAATTATTGCTTCATCAAATCCATCTGCTTTTAAAGTTTTTTCATCATGCAAATAATAATTTAAAATCTTATTTAGCATTACTTTTTTTAGTAATTTTTTTCTTTTTAGTTGGTGCTATATAAGATTGTTCATATGCTTTATCAGTTAACAATTTTTTTATGTGCTCATTTTGTTCTTCAGTTCTTTTGTAAAGTTCAAATATTTTATCCCAAATATCTGCAACATCATCATTCAATTCATCTAATTTTCTTTCTACTCTATTAACAAAACTCATACTCTCTCCTTAATTTTATGGCATGACTTTAAGGAAAAACACGAAGTAGGGGAACTAAGCAAAGCCATGCCAAAATTATAGACATATCTTAATAAGGATATGAACATGATTATTTACTACTCTTTGCAAATAAATCAGATATGTCTATGTTAAAAAAATTATGGGTGCATTCGAGGGATATAACAAACAAAGGGTATCCAGAAAGGATAAGAGAACGCACCCATGTAATTACAAATTGTTTAAACACTCTCGCCCTTTGTGTCTTTGAGTATTATATTTTGTAAATCTTGTATCATTAAATGTAATGAAGATAATTGTATTTTCAAAGATTGAATTTCTTTTATTAAAGATTTTATTGTTTCTTCATTGTTCATACTTTTCTCCTTTTGTAATTTTTTTTGTGATAATTTTTAGTATAGCCAACAAAAACAAACCAACCATTACCATTTTTTTCTTTAATACTTTTAATTTCTTTTTTTGATTCATCATCAAATGGAAATCCTATTGGAACTTTCCAATTTTTTCCAAAATGTTTGCTTATATCTCCTGTTTTTCTGCTCATTAAAGTTTATTCTCATATCTAAACCTATTAAGTTCTTCTTGTGTAGATTCAGCCCAATATTTATAATTAGATATTTCTTTATTTTTTTTATCTACAATAGCAAAAGTTATTATAGTTTGTACAAACCATATTAACATTAGTAACAAAAAATATATATCAGTCATTTATGTTTACCTCCGTTTTTATATTGTTTGAATATGTTTCAAAATCACTTTTAGTCATTAGTCTACTTTGATTAAAATGCTTTTCAATTAACACAAAGATTCTTGTACAAAATTCTTGATGTCTTGCCATGCTTTCAATATCATCTTCCATTTCTTTTTTATACTGCTTTATAAGTTCTTTAGTTATATTATTCATTTCATATCCTTAAAGAAATCCATATCCCATGTTTGTTTATAAGGTTCTACCCAAGCAACATCTTCTTCTGAGTTGTCATATCTAGGTGCAACATGGTCTGTTAAACATTTATCACACATACCTTTATTATTAGTGTTTACTACTCCATCTAGTGGAATAAAACACTCTGCACACCTTACTTCTACTGATTGTTTTTTGCTCATCTTAACTCCTTTGTTAGTTATCAAATATAATATATATGCCATTATAAGTCAAATAATTTTTACAGATTGTTTAAACACTATCTTTTTTTTCTTCATTATGTATTATTATTTTGTATGTTAACTCTGTTAAATGTTCTTTTTCTTCTACACTTACTTGCTTATAAACAACAGGTGATTTTTCTAACCACTTCCAAAAAAAATGTAGTTGTCTTTTGTTTGCTTTTTCTATCCAAGCATCTTCTTTTCTTTTGGTTAATATCTTTTTAATATTACCAAT